>Ga0209697_10002630_pt1 | contig 25546 bp, 12 predicted proteins | sample AliMusrvi5mmetaG_FD_184115 | JGI IMG/M metagenome (GOLD analysis project Ga0209697, IMG submission 184115) | Freshwater lake bacterial and archeal communities from Alinen Mustajarvi, Finland, to study Microbial Dark Matter (Phase II) - Alinen... | ecosystem: Environmental > Aquatic > Freshwater...
CAGGATATTTCTTCACAAATAGCGGTAAAAATGCTTGCTCCATTCAGCGGGATGAAGATGTTAGACCTATGTTCAGCACCCGGAGGAAAGGCAATCACAGCGGCTATAATGGCAAAGGATGAGTGCAGAATAGTTTCTGTAGATAAATCCGCTGCACGACTCTTAAGGTCCCATGAAAACATCAATAGAATGAAACTAAAGTCTATCAGCATAATAAATAGTGAGGTACTGGAGCTTGAGGAAACGCCACAAAGTTTTGACCTCGTAATGCTGGACCCACCATGCAGTGCGTTGGGCGTTAGCGCAAGGAACCCCGATACGATCTGGTCTAAAGACAGTGAGGTCATAAAGCAATTGGGCGTTCTACAATTACAGCTTTTACTAAAAGCAATGGAATTCACAAAAAAGGGTGGAAGATTAATGTATTCAGTTTGTACCTTTACAGAGGCAGAAACAATTGGTGTAATACATGCTGCTCTAGAAAAGAATAAAGACTATAAAAAGGCATCGGATTTTGTTATGACGATGCCTGCAAGCGGAATGGACGGAATGTTCATAGCGATACTGGAGAAAAAATGAGCCAGCAAGAAAAACAAATAGAAGAGCTCTCTAAAAAGCTAAAAGAAAAAGAAACGGAACTTAATAGTCTCTATGAAATACTTGGACGGCTTAATTCTTACGTAAGCAGATTGATAGAGGATACAGAGGTCGGCATACGTGCAGCTATGTCGCTAAACAGAAAACTGGCAACAAAGAAACTTCCAAATGTGCCAGATATAAAATTCTCTTCAAGGTACCTTATCTCTACCACAGACCACAGTAGCTATTATGATTTTTTTGAACTGCCTGAACTAGGTGCGGGGATAGTTCTTTGTGATTCCAATGGCTATGGGCTTTCTGCGGTACTAATGAGCATAATTATGAGCCTCCTTGAAACACCATACGTCAGATCACCAAGACAATTCACAGAAATGGTTGCAGGAGACATTAAGCAGCATGTTGCCAGCGGACAGAATCCTTATAATTTTACGGGTAAAACAGCGTCCATATTATACATGACAGTGAATAGAAAAGAGATGATGTTAACTTACTGTTCTGTTGGTATGCCTGGCCTGATGATGATCCGGAATGGAGAGCGCATAAAACTTGAGGGTGCTCCAGTGTCAAATCTACTAACATTAACGGACATTCAAGAAAGGAAATTCAAACTAATGCCAGGCGACAGAATAATAATTCCAAATAACGGTATTGTGACTGCTGTTGACAGCACTAACAGATCGTTCGGTCTTGAAGGGCTGGAAAGAGCTCTTTCCAATGCAGAGCATGTTCCCATTGCCGATGTAATAAATAACATTGGTTATGAACTTGATGCGTTCACAGAGGGCAAACGCTCGCGCCTAAGTGGTGATACAGCCGTTCTTGCCGTTGAACTCGAAAGAAAGATGTTCTATGTGGTCTGAACCACGCCACCTTATTGACATAAATTTGATAGTAATCTGTTTTTTTATCCTCACGATACTGCTATACTTGAACCATGCCTAGGTGTGCTCTGTGCAAAAAGAGTGTTAAAAAACTTCTGCCATACGGCAAAATGCTGGTATGTAAGGACTGTCTGAACGAAAAAGGTGATGTTGGGAGGTGGCTAATAAGAACCACCGACGGTCATATAGTAGGACCCTATGATCATAATAAAGTCAGGAACCTGATAACAGAAAAAAAAGTAGTTTTTTTAGACGAGGTTTCCAATGATGGAGAGGACTGGAATCTCATAAAGAACATTTCCTCGTTCAAAGATCTTGCATTAAGGACGGATTACAAACTCGATGAGTCAACAGTGGATGTCGACTTAAAAGACCTTGGAATGCCAAAGGATTCCAAAACAGAAAAACGTCCCCCACGCTTTAAAAAAGAAAGCAAATTCCCAATCTCCTTACCGGAGATCGGAATTATCAAAAGTCCATGGCGAAAACCCCTGTTTTCCACCTTGGCAGTACTTATAGTCGTTGCTGCAGGGATATTCATTTATGTTGGAACAAAGAATAATGGACCAAGGAACACCTCGGAACAAAAAATTGGGAACGGGACCAATGATTATTTTAACAAAGCGTATATAAAAGGCAGAGAATATGAAGAGGGTGGGCTTTTTAAGGACGCCTTGGAAAATTATAAAAAAGCACTTGCTGCTATGCCAGATAACTCAGCCGTTAGAATAAGAGAAGCTGCAATAGATCTTATGGTGTACTCTAATACTCAGGAGGCCTCTAAGTCGCTGCAGGACCTTTATTCTGAAGCCAACATAGGTAAGATCTCTGACCAAGAAGAACAATGTGATATAAAAACCTTTCTTGGGCTCTTGGAGCTAAGTAAGAACAATATCCAATCTTCCATTGCTTATTTTAACCAGGCTTTGGCGATGCGTCCCACGAACGCATACCTGTACTACAATATAGGCAGGGCAATGTTCAAACAGCAGAATTACATAGGGGCAATGGAATATTTTAAGAACGCAAAAAAACTTTCTGCTTCTTTTTCTGATGCGGCGCTTTACGAAGGTATCTCGTTGTTAAAACTTAATAAGTTCAAAGAAGCAGCTACCGTGTTCAACGATGCTGTTACTCAAAACCCTAATGTTAGGGAATTCTATACTTTTGGGGCTTATGCATTGATGAGATCCTCCAATTTGTCCAAAGCGGCTGCGGTAATAAAAAAAGTACTGGAACTTGATCCCTATTATTTTAAGAGAGAATTTACACCGTTATACCAAGTACCGAAAGAGGACTTTTTAACAGAAGAGGTGGCCAATACCTACGAATTAATAAAATCGCTTGATGCCAGTCAGAAAGAGGAGGCACTATGCGCCTTTGCTTTACTGTATTTGACCAAAGGCTATGCAGATGAGGCGCTTAAGGTTCTTGCCACTTCCACCAGCAAGGTAGAAACTTCAGAAAAATTAATGACACGCGGGATAATATATTTCCATCAGCAAAAGTTTGAGGAGGCAAAAAAGGAAATAGATAAATCATTGGAGCTGGATTATTCGAATAACATCGCACATCTTTATGCAGGACAGCTGGCTCTAAATAGCAATGATCTCGGTCAGGCAAGGAACCACTTCACAAAAGCCCAATCGGCGGATGAAAAGACCTCTTTATATGCGACCACCCTGCTGGGCGATATTTATATAAAATCGGGTGAGAAGAACGCTGCAATAGTCCTATGGAAAAAAGTTCTATCGCTTGATGCTCGCTACGTTCCTGCCTGGGAGCGCATACTGAACCTCAGTAATTGATTTGCCCTCCAAAGAGCTTAATTTTCTTTTTTAATTCAGCGTTGTAGAGAGCATACCCAATCTTAGGTTAGCGGATGCTTAAAAGCATATGTTAACTGTCCGCTTGCCCGGACCCTTAGAGGGCTAGCCAATGAATACCCGCTAACCTTAGAGTGGGCGCGAACGGAGACTTGCATTAAAAAAGAAAATTAAGCTCTTTGGAGGGTACTATTTGCTGATGCCGTAATGTTTCATACGTGCTTCTAGTATCCGTCTGGTGGTACCGAGCATTTTTGCTATCTCGTCGTTGGGAAGACTCCCATACATTTTTATTGCTTCGGAGATTATCTCACGTTCGAACTTTTCTTTTATGTTCTCTATTTGTGCGAACCCATTATTTACTTCTACTTTTAAACCAGTTCCTTCTCCCACAGTGATCTCTCTTTTAAGCAAGGGAAGATCTTCCGCCTTTATTGTATTGCCCCTTGCAACAATGGAAGCGCTTTCTATTATGTTAGAAAGTTCCCTTATGTTCCCTGGAAAATCATAGGCCAGCAAAGTCGCATATGCTTCGTCGCTAAGGCGCTTGGTACGTAAGAACAATTTTATTAATCCAGGTATGTCCTCTTTGCGTTCCCTTAATGGAGGAAGGTCTATCCTGAAAACGTTCAACCTATAAAAAAGGTCTTCCCTGAAGCGACCTTCTTTTACAAGTGTCTGCAAATCTTTGTTGGTAGCGGCTATTATGCGTGAGGAAAAGCTTATTGTATCAACTCCACCCAGCCTCTCAAAGGTTTTTTCTTCTATTACACGTAACAGTTTCGCCTGCAAAGATAGTGGCATTTCTGCAATTTCATCTAAAAATATTATTCCATTAGGGGCAAGTTCGAATTTCCCCTGTTTCTTTTTTACAGCTCCGCTGAAGGCTCCTTTTTCGTAGCCAAAAAGTTCACTTTCCAAAAGATTTTCTGGAATAGACGCGCAATTTATTGCGATAAACCTGCTTTTATTGGCAGACCCAGTTATATGTACCAGTCTAGCTATTACTTCTTTTCCGGTTCCACTTTCACCGGTAATAAGTATGTTCGAGTTGGTTGGAGCGACTTTTTCTACTTTAAAGACCAGTTCCTTCATCGCAGGACTATCTGCGACAAAAACGAATTCCTTTTTTTCCTTGTCTGCAAGCAACTCTTTTAAAACGACGTTCTCATTCTTTAATTCGGATATTTCCAAGGCCTTCCTTACTGAAAGCAGGAATTCATCATCATTAAAGGGTTTTAACAAATAATCGTATGCACCAATTTTTATGGCTTCTATTGCTGACTGTACAGTGGAGTAGGCGGTCATCATGATTACCTGGGTCTGCGGGTAATGCTCTTTTATGTAACGAAGTAATTCCATACCGTTCATTCCTGGCATAGTAAGGTCCGTTACTACCAGATCATAATCCGTTCTATCCAGAGTCTTAATAGCAGCCTCTGCGCTTGTTACGGACGACGTTTTACAGTTAGTTTCGCTCTCCAGAAGTATCTCCAGCGAGCGGCACATGTTCTTTTCGTCATCAACTATTAGTATTCGGTAGTTCATACAAACTGTTCTCCGTTAATTTTATCTGTATCCTGAATATTGCCCCACCAGTCTCTTTGTTTTCCCACCTGATGTCGCCACCATTGGCTCTTGCAAGCTGCTTGGTAACGCTTAAACCTAGTCCTGTCCCATGTTCCTTTGTCGTAAAAAATGGTTCAAAGATCTTTTGCTCTGCATTTTCTTGAACCCCTGGTCCATGATCAGCAACAGCTACTTCCAACACATCATTGTCGTTATGGATAGTAACGGTTATTTCTGTGCCCTTTGGAGCGACTTCTTTGGCATTCAAAAGAAGGTTTAGCAGCATTTGTTTAAGATGGTCCGGATCTACTAAAAAGGTTGCAATATCGCTGTTATAATTGATCACAAGCTTATGCCCATTCCTTTCTATTTCTGGGCGTATATTCTCAAGATAAGCTTTGAACTCTTCTATGCTGTACTTTCTTTTTAGTGGCTGTTTTGGTTTCGCAAAATTCAAAAAGTTGGTAACAGTATCATTCATCCTGCTAACTTCTTCCTCTATAAAACCCAGCACCTCAAGAGCCTTGGGGTCGTTTTCAACCCTTTTTCTTATATTGCTGCTGCTGATCTTAATTATACCCAGAGGATTCTTTATTTCGTGTATAAGAACAGAGGCCACTTCTCCTATTGCAGCAAGTTTATCTTGTTCAGCTTTTTGTTCATGTAATTCAGCGTTAATAAAAGCTGTAGTTATTTGTGGGTATAGAGCAGTTAAAAAGTTAAAATCATCTTTTATGAAGCCAACACTTTTGTTAACTTTTGAGCCTACTAAAAGGATGGCTTTGGCCTGCTCTCTACCGATGGGTAAAAAATACTGGGGAGAAAGAGCCTTCAGTTCAAGTATTTCCTTTCTCATCGCTCTTGGTGGCACAGCTTCAAAAATATCGTTACAATATTCTATTCTGCCAGGAACAGGGAACATCCTTTGTAAGGCATGTAAACTTATATCCAAATTCATTAAACGTCCCTGTGACGAGTAGATGGAGGACTTAAGGTCCTTCGAACAATATATTAGTCCCGCATTCTCTAATGACATTGAATCAGCTATTTTTTTGCTTAACACCGCTCCAAGGGTCCCTTTTTCACGGACGTAAACTAGTGCATTATTAAGCTCATTTATCTTTTCCAGAGTGTCATATCTTTCCGGATAAAAGTTCCTGTCTATAAAGTGTTGTATCCTTTTTCTGAAAGGGGAGGAAACTATGATTATTAGTACGGTGAGCATAGTGTTAACGAGAGGAGAACTTGCTACGTAGTGCTGCAAGGCCATAGAGACTATCATTATCACTATAAAATATGAGGCCAACACTACAACGGTGAACATAATGTATTCCAAAGAGGTCCTTACTATGCTTTCTATGCTAAAAAGATCTTCTCTGGTTATAGCATAACCGGTTAATATTGGATAAAGTATAGAAAGTGCTATCGCCCAATCCAAGCTTAGCAGTGGTTTCCCAAAGGCGAATGTAATCGACCAAAGCACAGGAATAATAGTCCCAAAAGAAAAAGCTATTAAATAGAACCTGGTCTTACGTCTGGAAACTATGTCCTTTGTTGTTACATAATAAAGGATCAAGTAGATAACGTTCATTAAAACGCAACCTATAAGGAACAGTGGAGAGATCATATATATGAACGTTGCAGAAGTTTCTGTATATAGGAAATACTGTTGTAGAGCGACTATTGTTCCTGCTACAAGATAGGGCAAGGCTTCTGCGATAGGATGCTTCTTAAGGAACTCTGATGCGGTCAATGCAAGTATTAGATGAACTGCAGTTGCTCCAACCAGTGGATACAGGGCAAAGAGCCTGTAAAACCAATAAGTAGTGTTAGCATCAAGTGTTGTCGAATAAAAAAGAGTTATGAATATAGAGGACATAAAGTTGATGGAGGCAAGTTTTTTTAAAGGGTTCTTTAAAAGGACAACGAACCCCGTTATAAGAAAGAATAACCCTATAAAGAACGGTAACAGGAACGTTACCGCTAGGTCGTTCAAGGTGAACTGAGATAGTTTTACCGTTACATTCTTTGGGACACTATCCTTATCAAGAAAGGTGAACTGTATCTGCGAATTCTGAGGGGAATGCTGTATGTTCTTTAGTGCTTGTGTTCCATCTGTAGCTCTAACTCCATTTATTGCCACGAGCCTGTCTAGGGGCTTGATCCCTTTCTTCATTCCTTCCCAATTCTCTCTTTCTGTGAATGAAACAAAAAGGTTAGGTTGGAAAAAAAATCCTGCAAAAGGGTACTTTGTGAATGCAGTCGCATTTATAAGACTCATTACTAGAATGAAAAGTGCACAGAAAAAAAGCAATGTACCGGTAAGTACAATGTAAAACTTTGCTTTAATGTAAGCCATTTGAACTCCCAGAGTTTTTTATATCGCAGATTGTGTTTTAATGTAATATATAAATATCATGGTCAAGATTGTTGCTTTTTTATTGATCTTTATCCCTGTAAGCTATGCAGGACAAAGCTTACAGGATACTCCCTTTTATTCTATTCCCGTTAACGACATTGACCTCTCCTCATGCAAGGTAGAAATGGGACAGGGTAGTAGCATAGACTTCGAAAAAAAGGGGGAGAAAGCTTTTTATCTGAAGATAGGGGAAGATTACAAAAACTATTACGAGCATTCCAGCGACTATAACAAAAAGATACTGGTAAAGCTGGCCTCATTGGGTGTGCTAAAGGACCCTCTGGCCTTTAAAACAGTTCCATACTCGCTGGTGTATAAAAAAGACCATGCTTTTAACCTTGAAACCTTCGCCGTAATACCGATAAAATACAAAGATGCCCTCCCTGTCATAAAAGAGTTCTCTGTCTACAACACCTGGGTCTTAAAGAACATAAATACAAAAAGGAATGGCGATAAAGGCAAATACTTTGTTGATATACTTTCTCTTGATTACGACAAGCAAAAACGCCTGTTTGACACCACTGTGCAAATGAATTTACTTTACTCTGGCTATTATAAAATGGACCTTTTTGTGTTGGATAATTTGGAAGATGCACAAGCTCCTAATTTTGCATTAAAAATGGGTGGGTCTAGTCCCTTGACCAAATCCCTGATCGGGACGTTCCATTTTATAGCCCCCTCAGGTACGCAGGATTATTGTTTGGTCTATTTTGTCGGCAGATCAGAGGTCAATTGGACTCTATATAAATTCTTGCCCCTCGCTGTTATTCGATCGCAGGTGGTGGAAAGGATCTTCACTTTTCTTGAGAATATTCAGTTCAGGGCAGAAACAGAAAAAGAGCGCCTTGGTAAACTTAGCAAAAAAAGCAAAAGGAAGAATGTTATTTGATATTTGGGACCTTGATGCTATTATTTATAGCTAATGATAGTCTCAGAACAAAAATCGATAAAAGAGCTGTCCGGACTTCTTAGGAACAGCAAAACTATTTTTCTTATTGGCTGTGGTGACTGTGCTGCCGCATGCAGGAGTGGAGGAATAGATGACCTCCCTGCGTTTGCAGAAAAGCTAGAGGCTGAAGGATATTCCGTTTTAGGCTGGTTCGTTCCACAACAAACCTGCATGGCCCCTAAGACAAAAATAGAATTAGCAGTAGTGGAAGCCCTTATAGCTAAGGCGGATGCAGTGCTTTCTTTTTCCTGTGGGGCAGGGACCCAAACCCTCTCCAACATTTTGCCAGACAAGATCATACTCCCTGCGGTCAACACAGTATTCCTTGCTTCTACAGTAAGAGCGGGGCACTTTTTACAATATTGTTCTATGTGTGGTGATTGTGTCCTCGGAGTTACCGGAGGTTTATGTCCACAAACCTTGTGTGCAAAATCCCTAATGAACGGCCCTTGTAGCGGTTCTATCGATGGAAAATGTGAAACTTACCGAGACAGGGACTGTGTTTGGCACAACATCTATAACAAATTAAAACAGCGTGGAGAATTGGACGAGTTTCAGATAAGATTACCGATGAAGGATTTTTCTAAACTTAATATACAATCAGAAAAAAAGGTCCAGCCTATGAAAAATAAAAAGGGTGGAGGGAAAAAATGAAAAAAAGACCACTAGTTATTAGGTTCTTATCCTATCTCTATTTTGCTGCGCCGATCTTTTTAATGCTTGAAATAATGTTGGTTTACGGCGTGGGACCAAGAATGGCTTTCCATTATGTAAACTGGCATGTGGTCCTAATGATGGTCCTTACACCTACTGTAGGCTATGGCATTTGGTGTGTTAAAAAATGGGGTTACTATCTACTGCTTGTTCACTCGGCATTGCTGATCTTCAACAATATTGTTCTGTACGCTGCAAAGGTAACGCCAACACCACTGTGGACGGTAATAACTTTTAACGTACTATTACTAGGTGTAATAATCGCTTTTGTCAGAAAGGAGGTCAATGCACCTTACTTCAATCCACGTTTAAGATGGTGGGAACAGGCTGCCCGTTATTATTATGACAAAATGAGGATCATAGTTAAAAAGTTCGGTACGGATAAAACTGTTTTTGAAGCAAGAAGTTTTGACATTTCAGAAACAGGCGCCTTCGTTGTTGCCAACAATAAGGTCTCTATCGGTGACAAATTCAGCCTTGAACTTGTGCTTGCGGACAAATCTATGCTTTATACCGACGGAGAGGTTGTTTGGGTAAATAAGCCTAAAAGAACGGACAATCCCGCTGGTTTTGGCTGTAGGTTCACAGGACACAATGATCTTTTTAGGAAAAGGATCCGCTTTCATCTTATGGACATAAACGCCAAAATAAAAGAAAGGGCCGTTAATTAAAAAATGAAAATATCCATACGAACAAAACTTATTCTGCTTCTTTTTGCTCTTATATCGCTGTCCATAGCCCTGATCTCCAATCAAGCATACAAGATCGCCTTAAAGGACATGTCCAACAATGCCAAGTTCAATACTAGGCTTTATGCAAGGGACATAAGTAGTTTAATAGAAGAGCGACTTGATAACATAAAAGAAAAAACGCTGTTCACTTTGTTAAATGAACAGGCAAAACCATCAACTTCTTCCATAATCTTTGAAAGATCACCAGAAATACTCGCTGTAGCTAGGTATTATTTACAGAACATAAAGGCCATTCCAGAGAGAAAAGAACTGCTAATAAATCCAAAATATGAAGCAACAGGCACTATAAAAGTAGATAGTCTTACAGGGCTGGACCGAGCAGTGGACTTTAATCAAGCCATAAAGAATAACGAGTTCCTTACCGTTGGAAGGCTTCTCGATTATAATTCCGAGGTTATTGTTTACGCTTTCCCTGCAAAAATCACCGGTTCAGAAGGCATACAGGTCTTTACAGCTGTGCTGATACCTGACCTTATAATTACGGCTTTGAGTTCTGAAGGTGGAAAGTATATTAATTACATGGTGAACGACAAGGGAAAGATCCTTGCACATCCTGACACCAAGGACATAGATAAAAAAATAAATAAGCTTGCTATTTTCGAGGATTTTTTCGAGAACGATGTACAGCGTGAAAGGACCATAGAATATAGTGATGAAGATGGGAAAAAAGTAATTGGTTCTATTTTTAAGATCAAAAGATCCAACATAGGTATTGTCTCAAAAGTCCTTGCTGCGGATGCTTACAACGAAGCAGAAAAATTAAGAATAATACTTATAGCGACGTCCATCATAGTTTTCCTTGTTTCACTGGTCATTGCGCTGTTCTTCGCAAAGACGCTGATAGATCCACTGGTAAATCTATCAAAAATAACAGGCGAAATAGCAAGAGGTAACTTCCTTGTTAACATCAATGTAGACTCAAAAGATGAAATAGGTAACCTCGCCCAAAGCTTTAAAAAAATGGGGCAGGAGCTTTATGACAGGGATAAAGAACTACACACCGCTCAGGCAGCTTTGATACAATCAGAAAAGATGTCCGCTCTTGGTCAAATAGGCGCAGGTATCGCTCATGAGGTAAAGAATCCTTTAACTGGTATCCTAGGGCATGCACAACTTGCAAGAGAAAAAATAGCCAAGCATGTGGATGCAGCAGAAATAGATAAGAACCTAGAAATAATAGAGAAGGAAACGACCAGATGTAAGAACATAATAGAGAACCTGATGAAATTCGCAAGGCAGGAAAAAGCTCTTCTTTCAGAGGACGATATAGAAAAAATAGTGAAGAACTCTATTGCCCTGATCGAACATCAGCTAAATATAAGTGGTGTAAAAGTCATTCAAGAAATAACACCTGCACTTCCTAAAGTGGTCATAAATGCGAACCAAATAGAGCAGGTCCTCATAAACCTAATGCTGAACGCAATGCATGCAATGGAAGGAAAGGATATAAAAACGCTTACTGTAAGAGTAAGGTCTGGTAACCCTGGTTTTGCAAAAATAGAAGTTGAAGACACAGGAGTAGGAATGTCAGAGGCTGTAAAGAAAAGGATCTTTGAACCATTTTTTACTACGAAACCATCAGGAAAGGGAACAGGACTTGGATTAAGCGTTTCTTATGGAATAATAAAAGCTCATAAAGGTCTTCTGGACTTGCATTCTGTAGAGGGTGTAGGAACAACTTTTGTAATTGAACTTCCTTTCATCAACACCTATCCAGAGCTTGCAATGGAAAGCGCAAAGGACTCTCAAGGGACACAAAAAGAAGCCGCTGTTAAAGAAGTTCTGATAGGAAAGGAGTTACCCAATATAAAAGCCGGAGCAGCAGTTACTCCTGATCTCAATCTTCCTCCTATACTACCGACCCCAAAGATGGAGGGCGGCTACAAGGGGGAGGACCCTAAAATGCCAGAGGTTACAATTACCCAAGCGACCATTAAAAAACCTCCTGTGCCCGATATTGGTGTCAATAAACCTGCAAAACCTAGCTTGGCCGCAAAAGTTCCGGATTTGCGAGTTGAAAACAAAAAAGAATCTGATAAAAAAAGTCTGGTCGAAAAGTTTGAAATAAAAAGACCATCCAGAAGGAGTTAGATGCCTGCTCAAGATTTTTATATAATGGTTGTCGATGATGAGGATAGTATAAGATCTATTCTGTACGAAACCCTAAGCTCCGAGGGCTACAATGTGGTTACGGCTGCCAGCGGCGAAGAAGCCGTAGACATCCTTAATAAGGGAGAGCTTCCTCACATAATAATGACCGATATCCGTATGCCGGGTATGAGTGGTGTTGAACTTGCCATGCATGTCAAAAAGATAAGTGAGGAGATAGAGGTTATAATTATGACCTCACATGCCTCCTTGGATACTGCACAGCAGGCTATCAGACTTGGTGTCTACGACTATATAAATAAGCCATTCAACAATCTTGGTGAGGTAAAAAACCTCGTGCTAAGGGTAATAGATAAGATCTATTTAAGACTGGAAAACCGTCATTTGATGGAACAACTACAGAAAAAGAATGACGAATTGACCAATGCAAATCAGGAGATACTTGCCATCAGCGAAGAAATAAGCGCCATATACAAGTTTGGTAAAGAGCTACTGGTACTGTTGGAAACAAATCAGATAATTGATGTCTTTTTATCGTATATGAGCGAGCTGATAGGTGGAAAGACCTGTATTTTTCTTAAATATTATCCGGCAAAAACAGCGCTGGTAATAAGGCACATAGCGGGAAAAGATGTAGGAACCTTGTATAATACGGAACAAGTGGAAAGTTTTAAGAACGTTGGAATGAGCCTTGGAGTGGCAGGTGAAAAGGATCTTGTTTCCATTGTTTCCCGAATATCAAATCATCCATCACTAAAGACGCTGGTATCAAAGCTATTCAATACAACAAAATATCTTGCATATCCTTTGATAATACGTGATACACCTATTGGTGTTACCCTGTTGGTCGATATAGATAATGTAAAAGAAAAAGATGAAAAAATAATAAAACAGTATCTTAACCAGTTCGAAATAAGCTACGATAAGGCGCTGTTACACAAAAAGATCAAAGACTTGGCAATTAAGGATGGGCTTACAGAACTTTACAATCACAGATATTTTAAAGAAAGATTGGACTTGGAAGCACAGACCGCCAAAAGGCTACTACACCCATTATCCCTTATTTTTTTTGATATAGACCACTTTAAAAAGTACAACGATATAAACGGACATCCTATGGGTGATATGTTGTTAAGAGGTATTGCGAACATCCTAAGACAGACCTCCAGGAATACAGATATTCCCTGCAGATACGGTGGTGAGGAGTTTTGCATAATACTCACTCATACCAATATAGAAGGAGCAATGATCAAGGCAGAAAAATTGAGAAAGCAGATAGAAGAGACGGTATTCCCTAATCAGGACAAGCAACCCAACGGCAATCTCACCATAAGCATTGGGGTATCTGAAATGCCAACTCATGCGGATGATCCTAGCAAGCTTATCAGCATCGCCGATGAAGCTTTATATGAGGCAAAATCCAGTGGAAGGAATAAGGTAGTGATGGCAAAGGCACCACTTGGGTTCATTCCCCCATACAAGGCCGCACCTATAGTAACTGGCCCCAGAAAATAAAAAAAAGGAAGCACAAAGATGATACCGCATACGCACATAGAAATAGATTTTAAAGCACTAGAGAACAACCTAAAACTCATAAAGCAAAAGGCTGGCAACAAAAAAATACAGGGTGTTGTTAAAGCCAATGCCTATGGGCACGGGGATTTTGAAATAGCAAGGGCGCTGGAAAGGCTTGGTGTAGCAAACCTTGGTGTGGCAAGAGTTAACGAGGGTGTAAGACTAAGGGAATTGGGAATAACAAGTGAAATATTGGTGCTTGGAGGAGCGGAAGAGAACGAGTTTGAACCTCTAATAAACCATAAGCTGAAACCTGTTATTTACAATGAGGGCATAGCAGAAAAACTTAATGACTACTTAAAATTCCGGGACCTTAAACATCAGGTCCATATAAAAATAGATACCGGTATGCACAGGCTAGGTATTGCTCATGACAAAACAGAAAAATTCTTTAATGAATTAAAGGGATACACGAACCTCGAGCCAGAAGGGATCATGTCACATTTTGTTGCAGCTGGTGCTAAAGAGGCTGAATGGAATGTCTTGCAAACAGAAAGATTTAAAGATGCCTTAACTAATTGGAAAAAAATATTTAAAGAAGCACCAAAAAATATTCACATCGAGAATTCAGCAGGCTTCTTTAACTTCAATTTAGACTTCACCAATACAGTAAGGCTGGGGATCGCAATATATGGCTATGGTTACGCAGGTTTATTGCCTGTTTTAAAACTTTACTCCTCTGTAAAAGATATAAAAGACGTAAAAAAAGGTGAGACCGTAAGTTATGGTGGCTGGTTCAGAGCCCAAAGTGACATGAAGATAGCGGTTGTTCCTGTTGGCTATGGCGATGGGTTTATGCGTGCTGGGAGAAAAGGAAGTGTAATGGTGAACGGGGAGGAAGCTCCAATAGTAAGCATAATCTGCATGGATTATTTCATGATAGATGTGACGAACATCAATGGTATAAAAATAGGTGATCAGGTAACTATAATAGGAGATACCCACGATGCTGGATATTGGGCAAAAACATCAGGTACCATAGTCTACGAAGTTTTAACTCTGCTAAACCCAAGAATAAGGAGAAAATATAATGGCGCATAACGAGGGTGTTCTGATACCAAAAAAGGCTCTTATGAGCGTTACCAACAAGGAACTCATTAAGGACCTTAGCATTGAACTTAATAAAATGGGGGTAGAAATATATTGTACCAGGGGTACAGCCTCTTATTTAAAGGAACACTGCATTACTGCAAAAGCTATAGAAGAGTACACTGGCTTCCCAGAAATATTGGATGGAAGAGTTAAAACTTTGCACCCAAAGATCTTTGGTGGCATCCTTGCAAAAAAAGACCAGCCAGACCATTTAGAGCAACTAAAGCAACACCAAATAGTTCCTTTTGACCTTGTTTGTGTGGACCTGTATCCAGTCCTAAAAGTGATCACAGAAGGCGCAGACCTAAAAAAAGTAATTGAGACTACAGATATTGGTGGAATATCTTTAATTAGAGCTTCTGCAAAAGCCTTTAATTACGTTGCTGTAGTGGTGGAACCAACAGATTACGTTAACGTCTTAAATGAATTAAAAAAGACAGGTGGAATAAGTTACGAGACCAGAAAAACACTCGCTGCCAATGCCTTTAAACACAGTGCTAACTATGATACTGCGATCTATAATTATTTATCTTCCAATGCCATGCCTCTTAGATATGGTGAAAATCCTCATCAAACAGCTTCTTATTTTTCTGTTCCAGGACAAAAAAGTTTTATACAGAAGGCTATAAAGGGAGAGATCTCTTACAACAATATCCTCGATCTTGACGGCGCTGTTGAACTTTGTTTTGGATTAAAGCACATTGGTTATAAACACGTTGCTGTAATAGTAAAACATGGTAGTCCTTGCGGAATAGGGGTATCTTCAGTTTCTAATACTGATGCTTTTCTAAAAGCTTGGGACTGCGATCCATTATCAAGTTATGGTGGAGTGCTTGCACTAAGTTCAGAACCAGAAATGGACCTTTTAGAGGCCTTAAAGGGTAAATTCGTAGAAGTCCTTGCTGCTCCAAAATATTCAACCGAGTTTTTAACAAGAGCGGAAGACAGAAAAAAACTAAAGATAGCTCAATTGAACGAAAGTGCTGTGTTGGACCAAAACAAGCTTTGCAGGGCTGCTGCGGGCGGAATGCTAAGGCAGGATAGGGACACTTGGTGGAAAGACCTTGAAGGAAATAATTTTAAAGATAATTTCAAGATCGTTTCCAAAAAAGCACCGACGGAAGACGAATATTCGGCAATGAAACTTGCTTGGGCAACTGCTGCTGCAACAAAATCGAATGCCGTTATTTTTGCTAGCAAAGATGAAATACTTGGCATTGGAGGCGGTTGCGTCAGCAGAATCGATGCCACAAATATGGCCCTAGAAAAAGCAAAAGGGCGCCTAAATGCAAAAAAAGATAAACCAATCGTTGTAATGGCCTCAGATGGTTTTTTCCCATTTGCCGATAGCATAGAGAGCGCATTAAAGCTAGGCCTTAGCGCCGTTATAGAGCCTGGTGGCTCCATAAGGGACGAGGATGTAATTGCCTCATGTGATAAGAATGCCGTAGCGCTTGTTTTCACAGGCAAAAGACACTTTAGGCACTAGTACAATTTTTGATGCTGTGATACAATATGCTCCGATATGAACCTTGCACTTTTTAAAAACATAACGAAATATTTATATTGCTATCTTGGTATTGTTGTAACTGCAACACTGATCAGTTGTAACCCACTTGGCATTGACAGTGACATGGGCAGATCACAGAATAGTAACAATAATAATTCGGGTAGCAGACTTCCCGTAATAAGCAGGGCTATTCCTGATGTTGGAGATATCGTCGGAGGGACCTCTTTATCTATAAGGGGCGCATACTTTGAGAACGGTAGCAAAATATATATTGGTGACGCAGAATGTTTAAACATACAGTTTGTTGCAGCATCAGAAATTCAGTGTGTAAGTCCATCTTCTCCTACTGCTGAACGTGTGGACATTAAGGTAGTGAACCCCAACGCAGATGAGTATACCTTAACCGATGGTTACGAGTATGTAGTAACGAACCTTACGATAACAGGCCCAAACAATGGTGTTGATTTTACAACAGCAGAACAAGGACAAATGGTCCATGGTACTTGTACAAGGAATATTACCTCTTTATCATCCAATATAGGGACCTTTGTAGATAGTGATTGCAGCGATGGTACATGGTCGTTACAAACTTATACATTGGACTTGGGGCTGAACACTTTTACTGTAGCGGGTAATACAACCGATGGTGAAGCAAGTGCAAACGATAGTATAGGCATAACTTATACTGGCGGCAGTGGAAGCGTTGGTTTTATACAAATAGATAGCCCTAATGGCGGAGTTAATTTCAGCACGAACGTTCAGACACAAACGCTTTCTGGTACTTGCAGTACAGATATAGTTAACCTTTCTTCAAACTTAGGAGCGACGGTCTATTATGATCATTGCAGCATTGATGGCACTTGGTCACTTGACCCGTTCATGATGCCAGTATCTGGGCCAAACAACTTTGTTATTTCCGGTCAGGATGGGAACGGGGATGCTATAAGCGATTCTATATCTATCAACTATGATCACATTGCACCAGCATTCGCTATCTCTGGCCCACATGGTGGAACTGACTTTACAACAAGCGATATATCTCAAACGGTACATGGTACTTGCGGAACGGATGTAGTTAACATTACAGTTTTGATCAACGGTGTTCCTGGTGGTGTGTCTGATGCTGACTGCTCCAATAATGACTGGTCGTTAGCGCCTTACCCTCTGTCCCCTGGAGCGAACGTATTTACAGTTACAGGATATGATGAGGCAGGTAACTCTACTTCTGCTTCTATGACGATAACTTACGATAACGGTAACTATTCAATAGAGATATTGCAACCAAATAATGGGCTAAACTCTACAACAAATACTGCAAGTCAGACGCTATATGGGACTTGTACTCCTGGGTTAACAAATCTTTCTTCTACACTGGGTGCAACTTTTGCGGCGGAAAATTGTGGTATTGGTGGTAACGGAACGTGGTCGTTACACCCATATACTTTATCAAGTTCTGGCACCGATTATACTTTTACAATTTCTGGTTTAACGCCAGCGGGTAATACTGTTAGCGACACCATAGTTATCACTTACGATACTGCAGCACCTGCTGTAGCTATTAATGGGACAAGTTTTGTTACGGATCAACAGGTTCAAACGGTTACTGGTACTTGTGGTAATGATGTAGTGAACCTTACCGCAAACACTGGGCATTATATTGCAGAGAACCATTGCAGCGATACTGGTCCTCTTGCTGGTACTTGGAGCTTAACTCCAACAGTTCTTGATCCTGGACCTAATACGTTCACAATAACGGCTTACGATAGTGCAGGGAACCATGCAGATGCATCCATAGTAATTACTTACCACAATATTCCTTCAGCTTTACAAGTTACAGCACCTAATGGTGGCAGTAACTTTACTACTAATGTTTCAACACAAACTGTAACAGGAACTTGCACAACTAACGTAACGAACCTTACTGTGAATGGTGGTCGCACTTTTAGTGACGCTGATTGTACAGCAGATGGTCATTGGGCATTAAATTCTGTTAGTTTAGTTTATGGTGATAACACTTTTACAATAGAAGGGGACGATGATCTTGGGCATCATCTTACAACAACGCAGACAATAAATTACGATAACTTGCCTCCATATTTGACTATCGATAACCCTAGCAGCGACCTTACAACTAATGTTATTGTACAAACAGTATCCGGCTCATGCGGCGACGATGTTGTAAGTATGACGACGTTGCAGGGCACTAGTTTTGCAAGCATAGATTGTGCTGCAACTCACACCTGGAGCTTGAATGCTAAAGTATTGAATGTTGGAAGTAACGTATTCACTATAACGGCGTATGATGCTGCAGGTAATGCCACTGTACTTACTAGAACGATAATCTACGATAACGTTCCAGCCGAGTTGCACATCACGTCCCCTAACGGTGGTGCATCGTTTACTACTAATTCAGCTCTACAGTCTATATATGGGACTTGTACTACGGACGTAATTAACCTTTCTGTAAATGGTGGTTATACTTTTAATAGCGCTGATTGTTCAACCGGTACATGGAGCCTGACTCAAGTTGCTCTGGCTACCGGACCTAACACCATTACTGTGTCCGGATACGATAATATGGGTAATCCGCTTAGTGACTCTATTACCATAACTTATGATGGCTTAGCACCGACGGTAAGTATAGACAGCCCTAGCAACTCTGGAACTTATATAACTCACTCTATTATAGAAACGGTTTCTGGAAGTTGTGGTTCGGATGTTGTAAGCATGACGTCCAGTAACGGTGCTTTTCAGCACATGACTTGTTCTACGACTCAAAGCTGGTCTTTATACCCATTCTTACTAGAGCAGGGTGATAATTTATTTAATGTAATTGCATTCGACCAGGCAGGTAACTTCTCTAACAGTACGCTGACCATAACCTATAACTATGTGCCTAGTTCTTTAAGGATCACAGGTCCTAATAACGGTTCTAACTTTACTACTAACGTTAACTCCCAAATAATACACGGCACTTGCAGCGATGATATGCATAATTTAAGCTCTTCACCGGGCACTGTGGACGTAAGCACCTGCGCTATAAATGGAGAGTGGTCATTACAATTATATGATCAACTTATTGCAGGAGATAATGTATTTACAATATCTGGAAAGGATTATCTTGGTAACACCTTAACTGATTCGATTACCATAAATTACAATACAACTGCGCCAGATATAACTATTGCGGAACCTCATGGTGGAACTGACTTTATAACCGGGCAGCAGGTACAAACAATATCTGGAACATGCAGCAGTGAAGTAACAAGTGTAACGATGAATAATGATGTGCTTGTTAGTTCTGATTGTGCAAACCCATTGGGAGGGACGTGGAGTTCTGGTCCTATAGTCCTAGCGTCAGGAGTGAATACTTTTACAGCAACGGCTCATACTGCAGCAGGCAACACTGCAGATAAAACTATAACAATAACTTACAACTACACTCCTAGTTCGTTACAGATCACAAATCCTAATAACGGATTAAGTTACACAACTAATGTTCAATCACAATCTATACATGGAACATGCAGTACAGACATGAAGAACCTTTCTACGTCGTTACCGTGGGTTCTTTCGGATAGCGATTGCACAAATGGTACCTGGTCTTTAGCAACAGATAATCTTGTGGCAGGGGATAACGTAATTACAATATCCGGTAAAGACTATCTCGGCAACACATTAACCAAAACAATGACCATAACTTATGACAGTACTTCACCGTCTATAACTATTCAGGCTGATGGGCATAGCAGCAGTTACACGACTTCACTTGCATCACAAACGGTGTCTGGAACATGTAGCGCAGATGTAACAAGCATTACTACCAATAAGGGTGCTTTGTTCACTTCTGACTGCGCTGGAGCCGGCACTTGGCAACTATGGCCATTTGTTCTTTCTGTTGGAGCGAACACCTTTAATGTAATAGCAACTAATGCTGCAGGAACCTCTGCTAACGCCTCAATAACCATAACTTACGATAACCACACTTATTCTTTAAATATAACCCACCCTAACGGTGGAACTAGTTTTACAACAAATGTTGCTTCACAACATGTCTATGGAACTTGTACAAGTGGTATTACAGGTCTTACATCGTCGCTAGGAACCTTTGCAAATAGTGACTGTACAACTGGTGCATGGGAATTAAACCCATATACGATGCTAACTTCTGGCCACGTTTATACTTTTACGGTTTCTGGTACGGACCCAGCAGCAAACCCAGTTAGCTCCACTATGGCTATTACTTACGATACGACCCCACCGACTGTAACTATTTCAAGTCCTGTGACAGTTGTAAGCCCAAGTACAGAAGGAAGTGTTTCTACATATACATCAATACCGACGATATCAGGATCATGCATCGATGTAGTAAGTATGCAAACCACTAATGGCTCCTTTGCAAATGGCGGTTGTAGTGGTGGAAGCTGGTCACTTAACCCAGCTGTAATGAACTCTGGAATTAATAATTTTACCATTACTGGAACGGATGTCGCTGGTAACACTGATATTAAAACGGTACACATAACTTATTATCCTACTCCAGCCTCTATACATATAACAAACCCTTCTACTACACTTTATACGAACACGCTATCACATACAGTATCTGGTACTTGTACTCATGAAATAACGAACCTTACAACTACAGCTGGAACATTCACTGATTCTGGCTGTTCAGATGGTACATGGTCGCTGAATACAACTTCTTTGAGTGCAGGATTAAATACAATAACTGTTTCCGGAAAAGATGCAGTAAATAATACTGTGTCCGCTTCTGTTGGCATATATTATGATACGCTTGCTCCAACCCTTAGTATTACAGATCCTAATGTTGGCGCAGACCTAACAACTAATGTTCTTGTACAAACAGTCTTTGGTTTGTGCGGCACAGATGTTACAAATATTACAACGTCGCTAGGTAGCTTTGCTGATTCAAACTGTTTAGATGGTACCTGGAGTCTGAACCCTAAAGTAATGTCGCTTGGAATAAATACTTTTACAATAACTGCTTATGATGCTTCTGGTAACTTTACAACAGCGACTATACACATAACTTTTGATGATATCCCTCCAACAGCTCCAACTGTAAGTGCTACAAGTCCAACTGCAAATACAACTCCTACCTGGTCGTGGGTAGCAGGAGGAGGCGGTAATGGGAACTTTAGGTATAAACTTGATGATGCTGACCTAACAAGTGGAGCGACAGCAACAACCTCCCTAAGTTACACCCCAGGCACCCCTATTGCCATAGGGGTACATACGCTTTATGTTCAGGAACGTGACGATGCCGGTAATTGGTCGACAAGCGGAACTAAAGCTGTAACCATAGAAGCATGCAATGCCCTGCAAGCCTTTGGGAAAAACCAGTATGGTCAACTTGGTATAGCTGATGCACATCCTTTATATTATCCTACGCCGACAGATGTGCCCAACCTGACAAATATCACCAAAGTAGTTGCATCAAATAATTTTACAATTGCCAAAAAAAGCGACGGCACACTTTGGGCTTGGGGGAATAACGATAGTGGACAACTTGGTATCGGAGATACAGGCACCAGAGGGACTCCTCAGCAAGTTAGTGGTTTAGGTGGTATAACCATAGCAGATGTTTGTGCTGGAAATAGTTTTGCTATAGCCCTTGATAATACAGGGAGCGTTTGGACTTGGGGAGCTCCAGCTAGCAATCAGATGGGTGATAACACATTAACGACTAAAGTATTACCTGCACAAAATGTGTACTTTCCAGCAGGTATTACAAAAATAAATACCTCGCTGGGAGCCTCGCACTCTCTTGCTATTGCAAGTGATCATACTGTTTGGGCATGGGGGCTTAATACCTCAGGTCAACTTGGTGATGGTACTGCGCAGATTCGTGCTACGCCAGTCCAAGTTGCAGACACAATTTCCAGCGTGCTAACTGTTTCTAGTGTTGTTGTAACAAGTGCAACAACAATAACTGTTACAACTACTGGTAACCACAATTTAGCTCCTAACCACCGCATAGTCATGGCAGGATGGACAGGAACAGGTATTAACGGAACCTTTCTTATAGCGACAGTGCCAAACAATACTTCTTTTACTTACACAACTTCAGGCGCAAGTGGCACACCAACTGGTGGAACTGCTACCGCCTACTTGCCATCTGTATTACTTCCGTTTAATCCTTCCTTAACTGGATACGGCAGTATAACTGGAAGCGGAACAACTGTAACTGTTACAACTTCAGCTAATTATCTTCATGGTTTAACAACTGGGCAAAAAGTAGTAATGGCGGGATGGACGGGTACTGGCGGTAATTTTAATGGGACATATGAAATAACAGTAACTTCGACCTCTACCTTTACTTACGCAGCTACAGGAACTGGAACTCCAACTGGTGGAACCATTATAGTGAATGGAGGAACAGGAGCGTTATCAAACGTTATAGACGTTGCTGCAGGAACCACACATTCAGTTGCCCTTAAAGCTGATGGAACAGTTTGGGCTTGGGGACCGGGTTCAACTAATCAGCTTGGAAATAACGTTTTACTTGCCAGCTACTCTCCATTACAGGTCCAAGTCTCTGGAGGAGCTGCTTTGACAAACGTAACAGCTATATCCGCTGGAACTAATTTCTCTTTGGCTAGAAAAAGCGATGGAACTCTGTGGGCTTGGGGACTGGGAACCAGTGGGCAGCTAGGTGATGGAACAACAATTAGCAAAAACTACGCCGTGCAAGTTAGTGGTGGTTTGTTAACCAATGTATCAAATAATATTTCTGCCGGAGACACACATGCACTAGCAGTAAAAGCTGATGGAACTTTGTGGGCTTGGGGTAATGACGCTAGTGGGCAACTTGGCGATGGAGGATACGCATCAAGAAGTACTCCTTATCAGGTCCTTTCTAATGCAAATCAGGCTAGTGCAGGAAATGGTTATTCAGCAATGACTACGACTGGCAATACTGTAAAAGTTTGGGGGATGGATCTTTATTTACAGTTTGGTATTACCGAAGAATATAAAACAACTCCAACACCTGTGTATAACTTTGAAAATACTCCAGTTTTGGATATTTCAGGAGGGACATCCACCAGTTCTATAGTGAAATTGGACCGAACAGCCTGGGCAACAGGGGTAAACGGTTCTGGCCAATTAGGAGTTCATCTTCCAACAAGTAGCGTTACTGGTAACGGTTCCCTTGTAACAGTAACCACAACCTTTCCTCATGGATTAGTAAACTTTACACAAGTTACGATGTCTGGGTGTACAGGAGGCTCTGGTACTTGGAATGTGACACCATTTGTGACTGTAACAGGAGCTAACACTTTTACATATGCAGCCACAGGGAATGGAACGGCAACTGGTTGCACAGTAATACCCACCGAGGAAAACACTTTTACACAAATTAGGGGTGTGAACGACGTTGGTTTTTTAACGAACGTTAGTAAGGTAAGAATGGGGTCCTATTGTGGGTTAGTTCTTAACAATGACCAAACAGTTTACGGTTTGGGGCAAAACGTATATGGACAACTTGGTGATGGGACAGTAACAATAAGGACCACTCCAGTATATAAAGTTGCGGATGTCGTCTCAAAATCGTTAAACATTAATACCGTTACTGTAACAAGTGCAACAGTTATAACTGTTACAACTACCGGCAATCATAATATACAACCAGCAAGTCGTGTAACAATGTCCGGATGGACTGGTGCTGGTGTTAACGGAACATTTTTAGTACAAACTACAGCGAGCACAAACACGTTCACATATACTACAAGCGGAGCAAGTGGCCCAGCAACGGGAGGAACTGCAACCGTAGAACAACCTTCTGTTCAATTATTAACTAGTAACGTGGCGGGGAATGGGACTACTGTGACAGTAAATACAAATACTGCTATTCCTAATTTTTCAACTGGGAATAAGGTACAAGTAGTTATGGGCGGTTGGTCCGGAGGCTCTGGCAATTGGAACGGCACCTATGAGGTTACAGGCACAGGGACTAACTCCTTTACATATACTGCTACAGGTAATGGAACAGCAACGGGAGGAACTGCAATATTAAATGGTGGAACTGGGGCTTTGTCTGGAGTCATAGATATAGCTGCAGGAACAACGACTGCTGCTACCTCTATCGCTGTTAAGTCTGATGGAACTGTTTGGACCTGGGGGGCGAACACTTACGGAGAGTTAGGAAACGGCTTGTTTACAACTATGGCTCAAACAAGCTTTCCAACTCAAGTTCTGACTTCTGCAGGGACTCCTCTAACGGGAATAATCGCTGTTTCTAGTGCTCTATATAACATGTTGGCATTAAAGTCTGATGGAACGGTTTGGGCGTGGGGGAATAATACTTACGGTCAAATAGGGGACGGAACTATAGGCGTACAAAGGAACTTTGCTGTTAAGGTCCTTAATTTAACAAATGTAGTTAATATAAATACTGCTTATTTAAGCTCCTTTGCGGTAAAGGGTGACGGAACGATTTGGGCGTGGGGTTATAATGGTGCTTTCGGATTGGGTGATGGAACCACTTCTAGCAAAAATTTTCCTGTTCAAGTTGTTGGAATAAATAATGCCATTAAAGTTGTATCTGCTCCTGCCAATCCAGTGCCTATTTATGCACTTAAATCTGATGGAACAGTTTGGGCTTGGGGTGCGGGCAACTATGGCCAATTTGGTGATGGTGAATCAGGTTATTATAGACTGTTACCAACAAAAATACCTGGGCTTAGCCATGTAGTAAATATAGCGGTTGGAGACGCCCATGTTATAACTTCTCATAACTGCAGTTACTAATTTGACACTTTTATAAACTTTAAAACAGTTACGTTGTTTCACTATGGTATAAAAATAGTATGGGTAGAATCGCAGGAACCCTGTCTCTGTTATTAATGCTACTGTCGTTGTCACCACTGGTCTATCCAAAAGACATCCCTGGATGCAAACTTTACTACGTCGTCAAACCAGCAGATACACTTGCAAAGATCGCTTCATCTTTGGGCATGAGACCACTGCAAAAGTCTGCAATAAAAATAGCAAAAGCAAACGACATAGAGGACAGGAACATCGTTGAAGTTGGCAGCAAGATCTGCGTCGACGAAAATATAATAAAAACTGGTTCGCCAACGCTTGAATGTTACAAAATAAATAATAAGAAAAAACTTTGTATGGATAAAGACAGTTTCAACAGCGCAACAAACGCAAAAGGAGTTGTAAGTAGATCAAAAAAATGCACCAAGTTCCACGAGGTAAAACCAGGTGAAACACTGAGCATAATTGCACGTTCTATCGGGATGAGCCCACCATATGAATCTGCATTAAAGCTTGCAGAGGCTAGTGGTATAAAAAAACCTAGCAAGGTGGAAATAGGGGATAAGGTCTGCGTCGATAAAAAATATATAAATGGCGACAAAAAAGAAAAAGGTTTTAAGTGCTTTAAAACTAAGAATAATAGAAAATTTTGTGTAGATGCTGCTGCTCTTGCTGCAATAAAATCCCAAAAACCAAAAGAGATCGAGCCTGAATCGGAACCAGAAGTTATTGTTGTAGCACCAACGCCACAACCTGAGAC
>Ga0209697_10002631_pt1 | contig 25545 bp, 19 predicted proteins | sample AliMusrvi5mmetaG_FD_184115 | JGI IMG/M metagenome (GOLD analysis project Ga0209697, IMG submission 184115) | Freshwater lake bacterial and archeal communities from Alinen Mustajarvi, Finland, to study Microbial Dark Matter (Phase II) - Alinen... | ecosystem: Environmental > Aquatic > Freshwater...
GTCGCCGACCACCCCTGGCGCGACCGCTGGATGGCGCCGGCTCAAGGGCGCCGAGATGACAGGACCAACCGGTTCAGGTGCACGCTCTGGATTTGCGGGGTTCGCCCCTTCCTCTGATTTCCAGATCACGAGCAATGGTGCAGTCGTCGCCACGCAGTCGATGTTCTCGTGGGCTCAGACCGGCGGCATCTCGCCTGGGACACTCAGCGTGACCTTGAATGCCCTGCCGCTCAACGGGCTGCTTGCAGCTGCCACGTTGGGGTCGTGGATCGTGCTGTCGCTGTGGTTGATCGGTCGGCATCGATGGCTCGACTGGTGGTGGCGGCCTCGTCGAGCGCACCGTCGACGCCGAGGTGCGATCGGTGACGAACAGGTCAGCGAGGAGGTGGCATCGTGAGCGCCGCTCGTCATCGACAGGCAATCGAGCGGCTCGGTCGTCCGGGTGTCCTCCTCTTGAGTGGGATCTCGCTGGGCGCGCTGGCCATCATCAGCGTCTCGACCACCTCGAGCTCACCGTCAGCTCCCGAACCAGGACCAGCAGGTGTCGTCGCATCGCCGAGCGCTGAATCCTGACCAACTCGACCCGTCAGGAGCACACCGCCACAGTGACGGTCATCGATGACGCCGGGCACAGCGCGCAGGACAAGGTCACGATCGGTGCCCTGGCGACCTCCACCGTCGGGGTCTCGAGCCAGCTGAGCGGGGGGACCTGGCTGATGGCACAGGTGCTCGTCGACGGTGGCGGGGTCATGGCCAGCGAGCAGGTCGCCGGGAGCCAGGGACGGACGCTCAGCGCCTGTGGCTCACGGACATCGTCGACCTGGCAGTTCACCGGAGGGTCCACGCAGCGCGGTCAGGCGCTCACCATCTCGCTGGCCAACCCGACGGCCACGCCAGCAGTGGCCAACGTGTCGTTCATCACTGCCAACGCAGGCGCCGCCACTCCACAAGGTTCGCAGGGCCTCGTGGTCGGGCCACACGCAGTGGTGGCCGTCCCGGTCCAGAACCTTGTGGCGCACGGCGCAGATCTGGCCAGCGACGTGACGGTGACCCAAGGTCGGCTCGTCGCCTTCGCCACCCAGGTGTCCTCGTCTCCTGTCGGGGTCGGTGTTGCGCTCGGCCAGCCGCAGCTCGAGTCGACGTGGGTCCTTGCACGGCAGGTGGCGTCGCCTGGAGCGACGATCACCATCGACATGGCCAATCCGACCTCGACCTCACAGGTCGTGGTGGTCCGAGCTCGGATCCCATCTGGATGGCTGGCTCCATGGCGCCAGGTCGTCGACCCGTACACCGTCTGGTCGCTCCAGATCTCTCCGACGAGTCGTGTGCCGAGCACCGATGTGGTGGCAGTCAGGGTGCGTGCCAGCGGACCGGGAGTGAGCGCCTTCGCCACGACCCAGGTGGCTGGGGCGTCGAGCGGAGGGTGGGGGTCGACACCCCTTGCGGCGCTGCCCACGGGTCCGAGCACCGTTCTCGTCCCCAAGGTCCCAGGCCTCGACCGTGATGGCATCACCGTGTTCAACCCAGGGTCGTCTCCGATCACCGTGCTCGGTGAAGCGCTCAACCCGCTTGGCTCTGCCACCATCCGGCAGCTCACCCAGGTCATCATCCCGGCCGGTGGGATCGTCTCGGTGGGACCGAGCGTGCTCAGCCACATGGCAGGTCAGGCGTTGACCGTGAGCGGCAGTGGCCCGATGGCGGTGGGGGAGACCATCACCGGCTCTGCGGTCCCTGGCGTCGCCATCCTCCAGGGGATCCCGACGTCGTGAGCGCCCTCTGCTCGGGTGCGCTCAGCTAAGAGTCAGATCGAGGTGGGATCGCCAGGCCACGACGGGGGCTCCCATGCGCCACCAGCGCCTGCGGGGTCGTCGAGGATGGTGGGCGCGCTCGTCGAGTCACCAAGCGACGAGCCGCTGAGGGCTGGCACCGACTTCTTGCCGGTGGCGTGGACGGGGCGACCATAGGCCTGATCGACGAGACGGCCAACGGTCGCACCATCGATCGTCTCGTTCTCGAGCAGAGCGTTGGCGATCGCCTCGAGGCCAGAACGGTGCTCTGAGAGCACGTGCATCGCACGGGTCTCGGCCTCTCGAAGGATCTGTTCGACCTCATCGTCGATGAGGCGACTGGTGTGCTCGGAGTAGTCGCGTGTGTGCATCAGGTCCTCGCCGAGGAAGACCTGACCGGCTGACCCCCATGCCATCGGCCCGATCTTCGAGCTCATACCCCACTCACGGACCATGCGACGAGCGAGCTCAGTGTTGCCCACGAGGTCGTTGGCGGCACCGGTGGAAAGGTCGCCGTAGATGATCAGCTCAGCCACTCGTCCACCCATCCTGACGCACAGAGAATCCTCGATCTGCTGGCGTGGGTGGATGTGACGCTCCTCCATGGGCATCTGCATGGTCACACCGAGCGCCATGCCTGTCGGCAGGATGGTGACCTTGTGGACCGGGTCGGCGTCCTCGAGGACATAGGCGATGAGTGCATGGCCACCCTCGTGGTAGGCGACTCGCTCCTTCTCCTCATCGCTGAGGACCATCGAGTCTCGTCGCTGGCCCATCAACACACGGTCGCGAGCTGATTCGAAGTCGATCATCGAGATAGACGTCGACCCTCGCCGCACCGCGTGCAGCGCAGCCTCATTGACCAGGTTCGCCAGGTCGGCACCGCTCATGCCGGGCGTTCCCCTCGCCACGAGCTCAAGGTCGACCGAGGGCTCGGTCTTCTTGTTGCGGCAGTGCACCTTGAGGATCGGCAGGCGCTCGTCAAGGTCAGGGAGCGGCACGACGATCTGGCGATCGAACCGTCCAGGGCGCAGCAACGCCGGGTCGAGCGTGTCGGGGCGGTTGGTGGCGCCGATCATGACGACACCCTCGGCGCCTTCGAAGCCGTCCATCTCCGAGAGCATCTGGTTGAGCGTCTGCTCGCGCTCGTCGTGGCCACCACCGAGACCGGTGCCGCGCTTGCGACCGATCGAGTCGATCTCGTCGACGAAGATGATCGCAGGTGCCTGCTTGCGGGCGGTCTGGAAGAGGTCGCGCACACGGCTCGCGCCGACGCCGACGAACATCTCCATGAAGTCAGAGCCCGACACCGACAAGAAGGGCACGCCTGCCTCGCCGGCCACGGCACGCGCTAGGAGGGTCTTGCCGGTTCCGGGCGGACCGACGAGCAAGATCCCCTTCGGGATGGTGGCACCGATCTCCTTGAAGCGCCCCGGGGTCTTCAAGAAGTCGACGACCTCTGAGATCTCAAGCTTCACCCCCTGGTAGCCAGCAACATCGGCGAACGTGGTGGTTGGCCGGTCCTCGTTGAACAGCTTGGCCTTGGACCGACCGACCGACATGATGCCATTCATCTGGCCTCGAGCTTGGCGCCCGACGAAGATCATCATGCCGGCGAAGATGGCGATGAAGAAGATGTAGGGGAGCCAGGTCGCCAGAGTGTTCGATGGGGTGACGACGTTGACCTCGACGCCATCCGCTCGCACCTTGTTGATATCGCTCTGCAGCGGTGGGTTGAAGCCCATCGAGGTGTACTTCGTCCCGTTCGACAAGGTCCCCGAGATGGAACCGGAGGTGTTGTCGAAGGTCGCGGTCTTGACCTTGTGGGCATTGGCTTCGTTTAGGAACTGCGAGTACGAGAGCGACTTGGCGTTCGAGTGCGGCAGTAGTGACGGGATGACGATGATCAGGATCGCCACCACGGCGATGATCGACCAGATCCAGCGCCAGTTCTGGTCGCCGCCCTTGGCGAGCGGGTTCTTCGACTTGCTCGGCTGCTCCTGCTTCGGCTCTTGGGTTTCCACGGGACCATGCTAGGCGCAGGGTGGCTCCAGCGATCCGTCGGGCGCGGTCGGTCAAGGGGAGATGACTCGGTATCGTTGTCGAGATGTCCGAGCCTGAGCCGCTGGCCCCTGCCGCGCCAGGCATCATGGCAGACAGGCTGAGCGTCGCCGAGGGCGTCCGCTGGTTCTTGCTCGCCTTGGCCGGCTTCGTGGTTGGCGAGATCCTCTCGACAGCGTCGGTGGCACTGACCGCGTCGGTGTTGGGCCGCTCGTCAGAGGTGGCGCAGCTGGCGCGTGCCGCCTCCCCGCCAGAGTGGTTCGTCGTCTCGAGCCTCATCGGTCTCTGGGTGGGCTTCATCGGTGCACCCCTGCTCGCCACGCGGCTCGGCCCGGTGCGCCACCGCCTAGGGCTCTCATTCGCGCCCATCGACCTCATCGGGATCCCGATCGGCGTCGTGGGGCAGTTCGTGGTGGTGCTCCTCTACGCGCCATTCATCTCACATCTCCACAACTTCGACGCACCCGTCAAGAAGCTGACCGGTGGCAGCCATGGCGGCGGGTTCCTGCTCATCGGGCTCCTCACGATCTTCGTGGCACCGCTGGCAGAGGAGCTCTTCTTTAGAGGCCTCGTGCTGCGGAGTTTGTTCGGCCTCGGCTCGGGGGCGACCTCTCGTGGCGGTCGACGTGCAGCGATGATCGCTGCTGTGGTGGTCGACGGCCTGCTCTTCGGGCTCGTGCACGGCGAGCTGGCCCAGCTCGCCGGGCTGACCCTGTTCGGGATGCTGCTCGCTGTGCTCGTGGTGCGAACAGGTCGACTCGGCATGAGCATCATCGCCCACGCCTCCTTCAACGCAGTGGCGATCGTCAGCCTCATCGCCAGCGGCTCCGCAGTCATATGGCACTGAGCCGAAGGGACCCTGTCCCGCCACGCGGGCCCTTCGGGTGGGACCGGGACTGGCCCCGACTCGCTGTCTTGATCGCACTGATCGGCGTGTGGTGGGTGACGCTCTGGCAGCTGCACCCAGATCTGCTGCTGAGCTCATCGACCACGACCGGAGGCGACACCGGCGCCCACTTCATCCTTCCAGCCTTCTTGAAGAGCACCTTGCTCCCCGGAGGCAAGCTGACCGGCTGGTACCCCGGTTGGTACGACGGCTTCTCGCTCTACACCTACTACTTCGTCCTGCCCGACCTCGTCGCCGCACTGGCGTCGTACGTCATCCCCTACGGGGTCGCCTTCAAGCTCGCCACCGTTCTCGGCTCGCTCCTTCTCCCGCTGTGCGCGTGGGGCATGGGCCGCCTGTTCCGGCTCAAAGATCCCATTCCCGCTTGTCTGGCGGTGGCCACGCTGCCGTTGCTCTTCGACCCCACCTTCACCATCGACGGTGGGAACCTCTTCTCGACGCTGGCAGGGGAGTACGCCTTCTCGCTCGGCCTCGCCGTCAGCCTCGTGGTGATCGGCCTATTCGCTCGTGGCCTGGTGACGGGGAAGGGATCGATCATCACGCCGATCGCGCTTGCTGCGTGTCTCGCCTGCCACCTGGTCCCGACTCTCTTCGCACTGCTTGCTGCTGGCGTCTTGACGCTCCTTGCGTTCCTGTTCCCCCACGGCCTCCTGGGCGACGATGCGCAGGGCAGCGCGCTCGGTCTCTTGCCTGGGGGCAGGCCGAGCCGGCTCGGCGCCCTGTGGTGGGGGGTCCGCTCAGGCGTGCTCGGACTCGCCCTTGCCGGCTGGTGGCTGGTCCCGTTCTCCGCCGGTCAGAAGCTCGTCAACCCAATGGGCTACGTCAACGACACCGACTATGTGGCCAAGCTCCTCCCACATGCGGACTGGTGGGTGGCGATCGTCGCCCTCCTCGCCATGGTGGTGGGCCTCATCAGGGCAAGTCGATTTGCGATCGTCTTCTCAATTTGTGCCATCGCAGCCGGCGGTGCCTTCATCCTCGATCCGCAGGGCAGCCTGTGGAACGAGCGCCTGATCCCGCTCTGGTTCACGTCCCTCTATCTGCTTGCCGGATGGTTGCTCGGCATCACGCTTGCTGCGGTGGCACGCTGGTGGCGTCGCCGGGCCATCGAACGTTCGGCGCAGATGGGGCGCCCTGTGCGCTCGGCGCGTTGGCTCCCTGGCGCCGTTGGTGGGCCGATCGTCGCCCTCGGGATCGGCCTGGCGGTGGTGGTGCCGCCGCTCGTCCCCTCATTGGTGCCTGCTTCGGCGCTCAAAGCTATCGGCATCACCCCGGGGGCCAACCAGGTCGCGGCGTGGGCGGCGTGGAACTACTCGGGGTACGAGGGCAAAGACGCCTACCCCGAGTATCGGGGACTGATGACCACGATGACTAAGATCGGCCGCACGCACGGCTGTGGCAGGGCGATGTGGGAGTACTCCTCAGATCTCGACCGCTTCGGCACGCCGATGGCGCTCATGCTCCTGCCGTACTGGACCAACGGGTGCATCGGGAGCCAGGAGGGCCTGTTCTTCGAGTCGTCGGCGACCGTGCCCTACCACTTCTTGATCCAGGCGGAGGTCTCGAGCGGACCTTCTGACCCCCAGGTCGGTCTTCCCTACACAGGAGTCGATATCGCTGCTGGCGTGCAGCATCTCCAGATGCTCGGGGTGCGCTACCTCATGCTCTCGAGCCCCGCCACCAAGGCCCAGGCCGCTTCGAACCCGTCACTCACCCTGATCGGCACGTCGGGGCCGTGGGCGAAGGTCGGCGGCGCGCTGCACCACACCGTCTGGAACATCTATGAGATCGCCGATTCGGCCGTGGTGGCACCGCTCACACACCTGCCCGTCGTCGTCCCTGGCGTTGGACGGAGCTCGGACAGCTGGAAGCACGCCAATGTCGCCTGGTTCATGGACAAATCCCGATGGGGCGTCCCCCTCGCAGAGGCAGGTCCGGCATCGTGGCCGCGAGGGACCGCCAAGACCTCGACATCGCCGGCAGTCGCCCCGACGACGGTGCGGGAGATCTCGCATGCAGGCTCTTCGCTCAGCTTTCGCGTCGGCCGACTCGGCGTCCCGGTGGTGGTCAAGATTTCCTACGACCCTCGCTGGCACGTCACCGGGGCCGAGGGCCCCTATCGAATCAGTCCGAACCTGATGGCCGTCGTCCCGACTAGTCATCACGTCTCCATGAGCTACGGCACCGACACTGCCGATCACCTTGGCCTTGGCGCCACGGTCCTGGCTCTCGGCTGCCTCGCAGCCATGGGGATCGCCGCCTCTCATCGGAAGCGGCGTCCCCTCCACCAACGATGACGCCTGGCTTGTTCTTACGCGCTCCATAAGTTCAGTCGCGCTTCTTCTTCAAGTCACCTTTGTGACAGTCGCAGTTCACCTTCAGTCTCTAGGTTCAGCACCGACGGACCAGGAAAGAGCGGAGCCGGGGCGTCACCCATGGAACCAAAGCTTCATCCGAGAGGGTGGAGGAAGGAGCACACACCAATGGCCAAGAGCCCGACTTCCCGCCTCTGGCGGGCAACGACCTTGGGAGCGACGGTGGTTGGCGCCGCTGCGATCTCCCTCGGCGCTGCTCTGCCCGCTGGCGCGGCGTCGACTACCGCATCACCTGCGAACAACATCATCGTAGGTTCCGGTTCGTCGACGACGTACACCATGATGCAGGGTCTCGACACCCTGTTCAACAGCGCAAACACCTGTCCACTGACTTCGGACAACACCACGGCATCGGGTAGCGGACAGCCGCTCGACTTCGCGTGCGTGACCGGGGCCGGCGCAGACCAGCTTGCACTCAACGCTCCCCAGAACGAGAACCCCTGGGCGGACGTCGTCGTAGAGGAGCCGGCCATCGGTTCCGGTAACGGCATCGGCCAGCTCGAAAAGGGCTACGGCTACCACGACCAGTCATGGACTGACTCTGGCAGCACGGTTCACTACCTGAACGTCGCGAACAACATCAACTTCGCTCGTTCGTCTCGTGACCCAAGCAACGGTTCCGGTTCGTCGACTGGTTCGGACTACACCGGCCTCAACTTCGTCGCCTACGCGACGGACGGCGTCAGCTGGGTCCACTACCTGCAGACTCCTGTTGGTTCCAACACCACCACGACATGCACCAACGGCACCTGTGGATCCCCTGTGGCCACCACCGGGACCACGGCAGCAACCCCGACCGCAGCAGTGAAGAGCCTGTCAACGGCTCAAATCGGTGCGATCTGGAAGGGTACCGACCAGCAGTGGGGCGACGTTGGTCTTTGCTCCGACGGCGCCTGGGCTGATGGGATCACCATCGCCAGCTGCACCGGTCACGGTGGACCTTCCAACCTGCCGATCCTCGTCTTCTCCGCACAGGAGGGCTCTGGAACGCAGTCAACGTGGAAGGGCACCGTTGGGGCTGACCCGACGCAGACTTCGTCTGGTGGCATCACCTCGGTCAACTGCACCGGTACCGGCGCCAACCAGTACACGTTCGTTGACTCGGGTGGTAGCTGCAACGGCCCGATCGTGATCTTCGAGAACGAGCTTGCCGACATGACGGCCGGTTCGATGACGACTGCCCAGCACACCGGGCTTGACCCCGTCCTCGCTCACCACCGGGTGACCGGTTCGAACTCGAACACCACCATCAACAACTACACCGGAACCCTCTACGCGGCTGCCAACGGCAAGTCGCTCAAGGTTCAGGGTAGCCAGATCAGCCACCTCACCACTGGTGCCGTCTCCGTCAGCGGAGTCAGCGGCTCGGTGACGGTGACCGCTGTGACGCAGGTTGCCTCGAGCAAGACGCACCCGGCGTACGCCAAGCTGACGACGGCAACCAAGGTTGTTGCTTCCGTCGGCGCGACGGTTTCGTGGAGCACGACCTCCTCGACCCCGGGTACGGTGACCAACTCGAGCAGTGCTGACGCCTCGCGTGCGCTTGGAATCTTCTTCTACAGCTACGGCAAGTGGAAGTTCCAGGCTGGGCAGGCTGGCAATGCAGCGTGGAACGGGACTTCGGCAGTGGACTGCACCACCGGTTGTGGTGGTCAGGTCCTGACCGGCGGCTACACCGCCGCCCTTGGCCAGATCAACGGCCTCGACCCGACCGACGCCACGGTGCTCAACAAGAGCTTCCCGGTCAAGCGGTACCTCTACAACGTGTACTCGAACGGCACCAACTCGCACATCGCACCTGTTGCCACTCCAGCCACGTTGAACGTCGTCTCTGAGGCTGGCTTCCTTTGCAAGCCGCAGAACGCGAGCATCCTTGACCCGGCGACGGGCCAGTCCTACATCAAGTCGATCCAGTCGATCATCATCAGCAACGGCTTCCTGCCGCTGTCCGCTGGTGCATCGACCGGCGTGGTCAACCAGACCGCGATCGCCAATGAGGTCGGATCGAACACTGTGGGCACGCTCGCCGCTCAGCTGAACCTGGTCTCGGGAACGCATGACTACTCAACGGTCATGAACGTGCCTGCGGCTAGCTCGTTCTCTGGCGACACCAGCACCAACGCTGGGACGAGCCTTTCGGGCGGCTACGTGGACGGCGCGAGTGGGTCGAACAACCCCTCGGGCTTCTGCCTGGTCAACTCGACGGACCTCAGCAACGCTGGCGCCTAGCTCCAGCATTGGAAGCCTCGGCTCCCACGGGAGCTGAGGCAGCCAAGGTTGATCACGTGAGGTCCAGCCCTTCGGGGCTGGACCTCACGTGTGAGGCCGCTCTGGTCGAGGGAGAGACCCTCGCTAGAGAATGAAAGAATCCTCGAGCGTCACCGCACGAGACCTACAAGCCAAGTTCTGGACAGAGGACTTATCAACACCGATGACGATCACCGAGACTGAGGAGCACCAGCCCGCAGAGGGTGGCGCAGCCGGTCCTACACCGATCAAGATCACCGTTCGGCGGAGCCGGACTGACGTGGTCTACCGCCGGATCGCATGGACCGCTGCTGCCAGCACCTTCATCATCCTCGTCCTCATCGGCGTGTTCCTGTACATCCGAGCTCGCCCCGCATTCGAATACATGGGCTACTGGGGCTTCTTGAAGACCCAGGTGTGGAACGTCTCGGGCGTCCACCCTTCGTTCGGCGTGGGGTCGGCCCTTCTCGGCACCATCATCCTGGCGATCATCTCGCTGATCGTGGCGGTGCCGGTTTCTATTGCTTGTGCGCTCTTCATCAACGAGTACGCACCTCGCAAGATCCTTGGCTTCTTCCCTGCCAAGGGACTGTTGACCTCGATGGTCGACTTGATGGCCGCCATCCCCTCGGTCATCTATGGCCTCTGGGGCTTCTTCGTCCTCCAGAACTCTATGAAGGGCCTCTCCCGCTGGCTCTCCGACTACTTCGGCTTCATCCCTGGGTTCAAGGTCAACACTCCCGTGTACACCTCGAGCCTCCTGATCGCAGGAACCTTGGTCGGTATCATGATCATGCCGATCATCACCGCCTTGTGCCGCGAGGTCTTTTCTCTGACGCCTCTGGGCGAGCGGGAGGGGGCCGTCGCGCTCGGTGCCAGTCGGGCACGAGTGATCCGAGACGTCGTCTTCCCGTTCTCCAAGGGTGGGATGATCGGCGCGATCATGTTGGGACTGGGCCGAGCCCTCGGCGAGGCGATCGCCGTCTCGATCATCATCTCGCTCACCTTCGGTCCTCCAAATCACCTGCTGCAGCCAGGTGGAAACTCGATCCCGGCACTCATCGCAGACCGATTCGGCTCTGGCGGCAAGCTCGGCGCTGCTGGACTCTTGGCCGCAGGGCTCGTGCTGTTCTTCATCACGCTGATCGTGAATCTCATCGCAGCCAACATTGTGCGGCGTCAGGAGAAGAAGCGCGCATGAGCGTTCTCGACGAAGCCCCAACATCGCAGTCACCACTCGAACCGGATCAGACCAAGGACACCTCGCCACAGCGAAAGCCGATCAAGGTTCGCGATTTCAAGCCGTCTGACGTCCTGTTGCTCGCTGTCACGGCGATTGCTGCGTACAGCATCGTCTGGATCATCTTCGACCAGCTGACGCTCTTCTCCGGCGAGTTCGGCTTCGTGGTGACGTGGATCGTCGTCTTCCTCGCCATGTACTGGTTCGTCAACCTCCAGATCTATGGACGGCACATGGCGGTCGATCGCCTCCTCGGCGGGATCGTGACCATCGGAGCGCTGTGCATGATCCTGCCGCTCGTCCTCTTGATCGTCTACATCTTCTCGAAGGGCTTGCCCCTGCTGTCGCTGAACCGGTTCACCCAGACCCAGGCCGGCGTCGGTCCGTTGAGCCCAATCTCGGCAGGCGGATTCCTGCACGCGATCGTCGGCACACTCGAGCAGGTGGCGTTGGCCGCACTCATGGGGATCCCGATCGCGGTCCTGACGGCCATCTTCCTCAACGAGATCGGCGGCCGCATCAGCAGTTCGGTTCGGATCGTGGTGACAGCCATGAGCGGCACACCAGCGATCCTCGCCGGAGTGTTCATCTACTCCATCTGGGTGCTGACGGTGCACGACTACTCGGGCTTCGCCGCATCCCTGGCCCTCGCAATTCTCCTGCTCCCAACCGTGACTCGAGGGACCGAAGAGGTGCTCCGCATCGTGCACAACGATCTGCGAGAGGCGTCGGCCGCACTCGGCGCTCCCGATTGGAGGACGGTGTGGTCGGTGGTGCTACCAACCGCTCGCTCCGGGCTCGTGACCTCGATCCTTCTTGGCGTTGCTGTCTCGATCGGTGAGACAGCGCCGCTGATCATGACGGTGTTCGGTGCTCAGGTGATGAACACGAACCCATTCCACAACCCCCAAGCCGCGCTGCCGTTGGTCGTCTACCAGGAGATCAAGCTCCCACAGAAGTCCGCCGTCGCTCTCGGCTACACAGCGTCGCTGGTCTTGTTCATCCTTGTCTTCACGATCTTCGTCTTGGCTCGGATCCTCGGAAGCACCTGGCTGCAGAACACCTTGCGAGGACGCGGCAAGGGCAAGGGAGCGCGCCTGGATGGAGATGTCGAGGAGGAGCTCTTCTCGGTTGCTTTGGCACCGGCGATGTCGTTCGGCAGCGGCGAAGCTGATGTGGATCTTGGCTACCACTATCGACCAGACCAAGAGGACCCGACGTGATCTCGACCTGGACTGATGGGAAACTTACGAAGATCGAGTCGACGGTCTTTGGCGACGCAAGAGTGGAGCATGATGACGACCAGTGACGTGACGACCGACGCGAGGAAGGTCGCATCCTCGAGCGCAGGCAACCTTGGGGAGCAGCCGATCACGGCCGGTGAGCTCAACGCGACTGGCGTGTGCGCGTGGTTCAGTGGTCGCCTCGTCCTTGAAGATGTCGACCTCTTCATGGAGCGTCATGCGGTGACCGCGCTCATCGGACCTTCGGGTTGCGGGAAGTCGACCTTCCTCCGCATCCTCAACAGGATGCACGAGACGATCAATGGCGCCCAGCTAGCCGGGACCGTTGAGCTCAATGGCGAAGACATCTACTCACCCAACCAGCGAGCGACATGGGTTCGCCGACACATCGGCATGGTCTTCCAACGCCCCAACCCGTTCCCTGCCATGAGCATCGAGCAGAACGTGCTCGCAGGCCTCCGCTTCAACCGCATCAAGACGTCGAGCAAGGCCGACCTCGTCGAGGAGGCACTGACCAAGGCTGGACTCTGGACAGAGGTCAAGGACCGCCTCTCGAACATGGGCGGAGCGCTTTCTGGAGGACAGCAGCAGCGGCTCTGCATCGCGCGCGCACTTGCCGTGCGGCCCTCGGTGCTGCTGATGGACGAGCCATGCTCCGCGCTCGACCCTGCATCGACCTTGAGGATCGAGGAGACGATCGCCGACATCAAGGAGGAGGTCACGGTGGTGATCGTGACCCACAACATGCAGCAAGCCAACCGTGTCTCGGACAACTGCGCGTTCTTCCTCTCGGAGAACGGCAAGCCGGGCCACATCGTCGAGGTCGGTTCGACGGTGAAGATGTTCTCGGCACCAAATGACCCACGGACGCTCGACTACGTGAATGGACGATTCGGATGAGCATCAAGAAGCTGTTCTCGCGGCCGCTCGGGATGCTGGCCCTGGCATCGATGTCGTTCGCTGTCGCCCTGAGCCCACTTGCGGGGACCTCGGTGGCATCCGCCGGCGTGACCTCGAGCGGCACCGGCTCGAGCTACTCGGCGATCGCCATCAACGCGTGGGTATCGCAGGTCTACTCAGCACTCGGCCTCAATGTGAACTACCAGGCGTCATCGTCGGTCATCGGGCTTGAGAATTTTGCGCAGGGCCTCGTTGACTTCGGCGCATCAGAGATCGGCTACTCAGCTGGTCAGAACCCCACGCCGCCGCCATCGGGGTACCAGTACATGCCCGACGTCGCAGGTGCCACGTGCCTGATGTACAACGTCACCGGCCAGACCGGCCAGCAGGTGCAGCAGCTCAGGCTCAACCCTTCAGTCATCGGAGGGATCTTCACCGGGCAGATCCGCAAGTGGAACGACCCTTCGATCACAGCCCTGAACCCTGGTGCGCTGCTTCCAAATGCGCCGATCGTCGTGACCTACCGAGCAGATGCATCTGGTGACAACTACATTTTCTCGAACTATCTCCAGGTTGTCGCTCCTTCCGCGTGGGCTGGTTTCACGTCAGCCATGGGCGCAGGGGGCGGGCCGACTGCCATCTGGCCGACACCGGCGAGCGGCGGCACCACGGTCGGTCCGTACTCGGAAGCGACCTGGGTGTCTCAGAACGGCTCGGACAACGCCTCGAACTACGTTGCCTCGTCGTTGAACACGATCACCTACGTCGAGACGGGCTACGCAACCGAGCACAACATGCCGTGTGCGTACATCCAGAACGCGGCAGGCAGCTTTATCCGACCTTCGGAGCTTGCCGATGCCTACGCGCTGACCAGCGACCAGATCAACCTCTCTACCGGTGAGCAGTCGTTGGCGGGTGTCTTCACGTCGCCCAATCCGCAGGCGTATCCGATCTCTGCGTACAGCTACCTCATCACGCTCGGTTCGACGATGAACCCCGCAAAGGGTGCCGTCCTCAGCGCCTTCGTCCTCTTCCTTGCCTGCCAGGGTCAGCAGTCAGCGGGACAGCTCGGGTACTCACCCTTGCCGACGAACCTGGTTGCGGCGGATTTTGCTGCGATCTCGAAGATGAACGGCCACGTGCCGATCCCCTCGACGATCGATGCCAACACGTGTCCCAACCCTTACGTCACTGGACAGCTCCAGAGCGTGGGCGAACCGCCGATTCTCGGCGCGCCTGATGGTGGCTTCACCGGCACGGTGAACATCGGGACCGGCAACGGCAACGGCAACGCGGCTGCTGCATCGGTCGGTACCGGCGGCAAGTCAACGATCCTCAAGTCGTCAACGAAGGGACCAGGAGGCACGCTTGCGGCCGCCGGCCAGACGCCAGGTGTGGCACTCGTGGCGGCGAGCAATCATCTGCTCGGGCTCCCGGGACCCACGGGAGCAATGCTCGTCTGGACCCTTGGCTTCTTGGCCGTGATCGTCCTCCCGCTCGTGCTCTTGGCCCTCGCCCGGCGGCCCGGTGGACTTCGAGGAATTCGAGATGACGGGCAGATCGATCCAGTCGAGGAAGGTGACACCGATGACGTGGCGTGAGCGACTCGCCCCTCGATGGTTCATGGTGGTGGCAGGGCTGCTGCTCCTCGTGGCCAGCCTTGTCGTCATCCCGATGTCGACCCGGGCAGGTGCTGCTGCGACCCCAGCTCCACCGTGCCCAGCGAACTGGACGTGTTCGAACCTGCCCAACAATGGTGGACAGATCCAGGTCGGCCCCACGCAGGGCGTCACGCCGGTCGGCAGCACGCAGCCGTGGGCGTACATCCGCGGCTACGGGCTCCAGCCGGGGGCCTACATCAAGGTCCACTACTGCAACCTGACGACGGGATTGACGCCGTCACCTCAGTGCGTCGACGGTGCCGATCCAACCTTCATCGCCCCGAGCACGACCACGATGACGGTCTTCTCCGACGGGACGATCGATGAGAGCACCCAGGTGCCGCTCAATGATCCATCCGGCGGCAATCCCTACCGCGCCAAGATCCCGGGCACGAACACCACCGGTTCCTTCTACTGCGATGGCGGGTCGATGGTCTGTGGGATCGTCGTCACCGAATCGATCCTCACGCACCCTTCGACCCAGACGCCAAATCCTGCCAACTCGGTCGCCTTCCCCATCTCCTACGACCTCTCGGCAGCCGCTTGCCCGTCAAAGCAGACCCTGATCACCTCTGAGTCTGAGTTCGGTGTCGGGCCCCTCCTGCCCCAGGTCGATCGCAAGAACTGCGCTGCGAGCGGGCAGGCATACAACCTGTTCAACACCGAGCAGAGCGGCGATACGGCGGTGCACGATCTCTATGAGAACGTGAGAAACACCTCGAGCTCTGCCACTCGGGTGGCGTTCACGCCCGATCCCTGGTCCCCGAACCAGGCCAAGTATCTCCCCGCCGGCCACTTCGTTGCGATCCCCATCACGATCAGCGCCACGTCCATGGCCTTCCAGGGCACCATCTACGACGGCAATGGTCAGTACAACACCACGAGCTTCAACCTGACGCCGAACATGGTCGCCGGGATCATGACCGGGCACTACTCGAACACGACACAGACGAACATCGCCAAGTGCATTGGTACGTGCCCCCAGCCACCATGCTTCAACCCGAGTGCCTGCTCATTGCTCCAGCTCGCCACCATGCAGCCCGGCTACACCATCGCTGCTCAGCTCGGTGCCTTCCCGCTGGCCTACCCATCAGGCATCACTGATCAGCTCACGAACTGGATCTGCTCGGCACCTCTTGGGAAGGTTCCCGTGGGTTCGGATGTCTACACAGAAGCGCTCACGCCTGCTCAAGAGTTCATGAATGGCCTCACCGCAGGAGGGCACTCGACGACGACCTGCCCACAGACCAACATGTGGCCCGCCGAGAACATCTCCGGAACGTGGTGGTCAGCAGGCGTAAGCCCGCTCGATCAGACGAAGGCGCTCTACGGGGCAGTCCCGAGCCCAGGAAGCGGCGCGAGCAACCCGGCATCCGGATTCGCCCCGATGCCCTTGTCGTGGTCTGACTATCTGGGCTACTCGAATGCAGCCCTCCTCAATGCGTCAGGCACCTTCCAGGCGCCGACCAAGGACTCGATCTACGCAGCGCTCGCCGATTCGACGTACAACTCTGACGGCACGCTCAAGTACAACTACTCGAACACCACCGACACCAAGGCGTATGCGATGCCGATGGTGATCTACGCCGTGGTGTCGACCGACACGATGCCTGCGGCCCAGAAGACAGCGATCCAGAACGCGCTCACCTCGGTGCTCGACACGACCGGTGGATCATCAGTTGCCGATCTTCCTCCTGGTTACTTCCCTTTGACGTCTGACCTCTACAAGCAGGCGACCGCCGAGGTCGCCACTGCTATCGGCAATCCGAACTTCAAGATCACTGATGTGCTGCCGCAGCTTGCCTCGTCGAACAACTCAGGGTCTGGGACAGGGACCGGGACCTACCCCAGCTCTTTCAGCCCCCTGAGAACTGCGGGCTCCTATGGGCTCCTTCAGAAGACCTTGGCACGGGCAGCATCGAGGGCGATCAACGCAGCGAAGGTTCCTTCGTCGTCTCCCTTGTACGGAACGCTGCTCCTGACCTCAAGCTCGAGCAGGATGCTCGTCCCGACGGTCATACTCCTCGGCGTCCTCGCCATGGTGCTCGGCGCCATCGTGCTGCTGTGGGGGAGCATCGTCGCAGCCTTCCGCCGGCTCCGACCATCGGTAGCATCTTCAGTCGAACCCGAGGAGACCGTCGGTGACGCTTGAACTCGCCGTCGAAGACGACGAAGTGCGCGCCGAGGTGGCTGGTGACTTCGAGGACGAGGAAGCTCTCGACCTGCAGTCAGACGAACGGAGAGCGAAGCGTGCCACGACACGGCGGGCCGTCGGATTGACGCTCCTCACGATCGGCATGGCGTTCTTGCTGTTCCTGTTCTACCTGTTTGGCTTCACCTCGCTGCAACAGCAACGAAAGCAGCGCCAGCTCCTCAACGTGTTCACCACGCCAGCGGGAGCAGTCCCCCTCTCGGGGGCGATCCCAGGGTTGGGCAAGCCCGTCGCGGTGCTGACGGTGCCCGCCCTCGGGATCGATCAAGTCGTCGTGCAAGGCACCTCGCCGCAGGATCTGACCTCTGGCCCTGGAACGATGCCTCAGACTGCCCGACTCGGTACCAAGGGAAACGCCGTCATCGCAGGGCGTCGCTACACCTCTGGTGCTCCATTCGCCCACATCAATCAGCTGGTAGTCGGCGATCGGATCAAGGTCATCAGCGGACTGGGCGTGTTCCGCTACAAGGTGATTAGACCCGCGCAGCTCGCCTCGACGGGTGGCACGTCGCCGGCGTCGCCAACGAAGGCTGCACGCTTGACTCTGATCACGAGTTCTTCGATGACCGGAGGGGACCAGCTCTACGTCGTCGCGAAACTGATGAGTTCACCTGCCGCAGCAGCACGACCCAAGACGCCGCCATCCTCGACGGAGCTGGGCATTTCAGGCGACAGCAACCAGATGCTCCCGACAATCCTGTGGGGAGCGCTCCTCGTCGCAGCGCTGGCAGGGAGCGTTGTGGTCTACCAGCGTGCCCGGCGCTACGTCCTGGTGATCTACATCCTCTCCACGCCCACAATCCTTGCCATCGCCCTCATGTTCTACTCACACCTCTACCAGTTGATGCCCTCGACAGTATGAAGCGGCTGACCTCTCCTCTGGTGGCGGCAACTCTCGTGGCACTTTGCCTCGGCGCTGCCGCGTGCTCGGGTAACTCCTCGTCGAGTTCGTCGACCTCCAAGGCCACCACCCCGACAACCGCGTATGTCGCTCCGCCGCAGGTCGTCACGCCGACGACAATCATCAATGGCGTCAGCATCAATGTCCCGACGGATGCCGCCGGCAAGCCGATCCTTCCGGCCCGGGACAACGGGCGTCAGATCATTCTGACGAAGAAGGGGATTCTTCCCCAAGACCTCGAGGCATGTGTCAGTGCACCGATGACGTGGACCAACCTGACCACGAAGGCAGTCAGGATCTGGACTGATCAGGTGCCCCCGCCGTTCAAGTCTCAGACCATTGCTGCTGGCTCGTCGTTCACGTTCACGCCGCCGACTGGCATCGCGACGAGCTTTCTCTACCACACCTCGCTTGGCTTCGACGGTGCCGTCGAGATCGGGCAAGTCCCTGGGGCGTGCTGAGTTCGCAGCCCCATCAGGTCGGCAGGCCGAGCCCGATCTTCTCGAGAATCAGCATCGACGCCTCAGAAGGGCTGAGCGTGGAGGTGGAGAGCCGCAGCTCGGGATCGGTCGGCTTCTCGTATGACTGCTGGACGCCGGTCAACGACGATTCTTGCCCAGCGCGAGCTCGGCGGTAGAGGTCCTTTGGGTCGCGCTCCTCGCAGACCTCTATCGGCGTGGCGACATGGACCTCGATGAACGTGATCCCGGCTTCGTCGTGTCGCTGGCGTACGAGCTGCCGGGGGGCCTCGTGAGGGGAGACCATCGACACAATGGCGACGATGCCCTGCTTCGCAGCGATCAAGGCGATTTCACCGGCGCGGCGGACGGCCTCTGCGCGACCTTCGGCTGTGAACCCGAGCCCTTCACTGAGGCCATCGCGAAGCTCGTCGCCATCAAGCAGAATCGCGGAGACGTGCTGCGTCTTCAAGTCATTGATCACCTGGCGGGCGGTGGTGGTCTTGCCAGCTCCGGAGAGTCCGGTCAGCCAGACGGTCACACCAGTTGTCGAAAAGCTCACCGGCTCAATGGTAGGCGAGCGCCGTATCGATGGGGACTGATGTGGTCGGAGCCTTCACCTGGACGTGACCGCCCCAGGCCAAGAAGCTTGCGGCCTCCGAGAACTGCTGGTTGTTGTGGTTGATCGCCACGACGCCGCTCGCCACCGGCAGGTTGGTCTTCTCGTCGATGAGGATCCGGGTGACACCAGCCTTGCGAGAGACGTCAGGGGTTGAGGACCCGGAGAGCGGCCACACCTGGTGACCATGGAACGTCTGCTCGGGACCGATCGTCACCTTGCCAGCCGGATAGAGCAGCCCGACTTGGGTGCTGAGATTCAACGTGCCTGTGATCGCCGCAAAGTTGGGATTGGTGTCCGGGATCGAGATCCACTGCCCGGCGTAGTGCTGTGCGGCAGCGGTGGGGAGCCCGAGGGCAGTCGCCAAGATGTTTGCGGCGCCTCTGAAGTAGACGATGCCGTCCACCAGCTTGGCGTCGAGATCCCCGTTGCCACTCGCGAAACGGACGGACTCGACCGAGGTGGTGGGGGAGAGTTCTGAGGCGATGGTCTCGACGTCGGGGTGTGGGTTTGCCTTCGTGGGCTTGGACGTCGCGACAAGCCGATAGGACACCGAGTAGCTGTTGTTCGCCTCTTGCTGAGATGTGGCGAGCAACTTAGACGCGTCTGGCGGCTGGCTCGAGGAGCATGCGCTCAAGCCCACACCGGCCAGCGCCGCGACGCTCAGCGACAGCAAGATCTGCCGGGGTGCTTTCACGGGCACAACCTAGCAAACGGCCTCGTGAACAAATGGTGGCCCCGGGTGAAATCCCCGTGGTCCTCAGGGGGATGGGCAATGCCGTGGCCTAGGCTGTGGCCCTATGGCCGACCCCTCCCAAGTCTTCAAGGCGTACGACATCCGCGGCACCTATCCGGATCAGATCGACGAGGAGCTCTGTCGAGCGATCGGCGCAGCAGTGGCGACGTTCTGCGGCACCTCGACCCTGCTGATGGCACGCGACATGCGTCCCTCTGGGGTCACGCTGACCAAGGCGTTCGCTCAAGGCGCGAACGCTGCCGGCGTCGACGTGATCGACCTCGGGATGGCGTCAACCGACTTCCTCTACTTCGCGGCGGGCTCGCTTGACGCACCCGGCGCGATGTTCACGGCCTCGCACAATCCGGCGCAGTACAACGGCATCAAGCTGTGCCTGGCTGGCGCTAAGCCCATCGGTCGAGACACCGGGCTGACCGAGATCGAGGAGCTCACCCGAGGGTTCCTGGCCGAGCCGGCGACGGGCGGCACAGGAGGCCTCACCTCTCGCGAGATGCTTCCCGAGTTCGCCGACCACGTCCGTTCCTTCGTCGACACCTCTGTTCTGCGACCGCTCAAGGTGATCTGCGACACCGCCAACGGGATGGGCGGCCTTGTCGCACCACTGATCTTCGAAGGACTCCCCTTCGACGTCGAGATTCTCTACCCGGAGCTCGACGGGACATTCCCGAACCACCCTGCAGACCCGATCCAGGCGGAGAACCTTGTCGATCTCCAGGCTGCGGTCCTCGCCGCTGGGGCCGACGTTGGCCTCGCCTTCGACGGCGATGCAGATCGCGTCTTCTTGATCGACGAGAAGGCGGAGCCTGTCTCGGGCTCACTCACCACTGCGCTCGTGGCGAGTGCGATCTTGGACAAGAACCCTGGCGGGACTGTGCTCTACAACCTGATCTGCTCACGCACGGTGCCGGAGGTGATCGCAGAGAAGGGTGGGATCGGGGTCCGCACCAAGGTCGGTCACTCGTTCATCAAGCAGATCATGGCGGAGACCGGTGCGGTCTTTGGCGGCGAGCACTCCGGTCACTACTACTACCGGGACAACTACCGAGCAGACTCGGGGATCATCACAGCGATGATCGTCCTAGAGCTCATGAGCGTGTCCAACCAGCCGCTCTCGGTGATGCTCGAGCCCTTCCAGCGCTACGTCGCCTCTGGCGAGATCAACACCGAGGTGCCTGACCCCGCTGGCGCGGTCGAGGCGGTGGCTGAACACGTCATCGCAGCCGGTGGGACCGTGGATCGCCTTGACGGCCTCACTGTCGATTGCGGCGACTGGTGGTACAACCTGCGCCCGTCGAACACCGAGCCGCTCCTTCGACTCAACGTCGAGGCACCCGATGCTGCTGCCTGCAAGGCACACGTCGACGAGGTCCTCGAGCTCGTCGCATCGCTCAGCTGATCCTGTCAACCCACTGCACGAACGACACCAAGGAGAGACCAATGCCACTCGACAGTCTGCTCATCGAGATCCTGGCCGACCCGACCGACAAGGGGTCGCTGCTGTGGTTCGAGGACGAGTCCATCCTCTACAACCCTCGACGGCACGTCGTCTTCACGGTGAACGATGGCATCCCGGTGCTGCTGCCCGACGAGGGCCGAGAGGTCGACGACGCCGAGCACGAGCGCCTGATGGCCCTTGTCGACTCAGCTGTCGAGACCGGCAGCACCAGCGCCTGAACAGCGAAGGACCCCCGACCTTGCGGCCGGGGGTCCTGTCGCGCATCTCTCGTCTGAGGCGAGATCGATCTAGCTGAGACGCTCGACGATCATCGCCATGCCCTGGCCACCACCGACGCACATGGACTCCATGCCGTAGGTCTTGCCCTCGTCCTCGAGGGCGTTGAGCAGGGTGGTCATGATCCGGGCGCCGGTCATCCCGAACGGGTGGCCCAGTGCGATGGAGCCGCCCTTCACGTTGAGCTTGTCCCAACTGATGCCGAGCTCCTTGGCGGAGGGGATGACCTGGGCGGCGAACGCCTCGTTGATCTCGACCAAGTCGATGTCATCGATGCTCAGGTTGGCTCGCGCCATGGCCTGGCGGCAGGCCTCGATCGGTCCGAGGCCCATGATCTCGGGGTTCAGTCCGGTCACACCACTCGACACGACCCGCGCCAGCGGGGTGAGGCCGAGCGCCTTGGCCTTGGTGTCGCTCATCACGACCACGGCGGCTGCGCCGTCGTTGAGCGGGCACGCGTTGCCAGCGGTGATCTTGCCGCCTTCGCGGAACACCGGCTTGAGACCGGAGAGGCCCTCAGCGGTGGTGCCAGCGCGCGGGCCGTCATCCTTGGTGATGACCACGGTGTTGCCCTCAGCATCGACGGTGGTGACCGGAGTGATCTCCCGCTCGAAGAAGCCGTTCTCCTGGCTGGCCACAGCTCGCTGCTGGGAGAGGGCGGCGAACTCGTCCATTTCCTCACGGCTCACGTTGGCGTACTCGGCGACGTTCTCTGCGGTCTGACCCATCGAGATGTAGACGTCGGCGAGCTCGCCCGCCAGCGGGGTCCAGTCGGTCGTGTAGGCGGGGCCGCGCTCAGCGGTCCGGGCCTCCGAGGCTGCGAAGAGCGGGTTGTGCGGGCCAACGTCCGAGGCGCCGTGAAGGAAGCGGCTCACAGTCTCGACGCCGCCGGCCACGAAGATGTCGCCCTCACCGGCCTTGATGGCGTGGAACGCCATACGGATGGTCTGGAGCGAGCTCGAGCAGTAGCGGTTGACAGTCACGCCCGGGACATCCTCGAGTCCGGCCAGGACGGCGGCGACACGGCCGAGGTTGTAGCCGGCCTCACCGGCAGGCTGGCCGCAGCCCCAGATGACGTCCTCGACGCTCTGAGGGTCGAGCCCCTCGACCTTCTCGAGCACAGCGGAGATCGCGAGGGCGGAGAGGTCGTCTGGGCGACAGTTGACAAGCGAACCCTTGTTGGCTCGGCCGATGGGCGTCCGGGCGGTGGCGACGATGACTGCTTCGGGCATACCAAGTCCTTTGCACTAGGGAGTTACCACTCGGTAACCGGGGTCATGCTAGTCCCAAGGTCACCCGATAGGCAGAGTGGTGGCAATTTCTGTAACGTGTTCTACCTGACGAGGTCGAGGAGGGGCGATGGAGATCGGCTACACGCCGGAGCAGGAGAAGTTGCGCACCGAGCTGCGCGAGTACTACGAGAACCTGCTCACGCCTGAGATCGAGGAGGGCCTGGCCGAGAGCCACGGCATCGGTCCCGTCGTCCGCTCGGTCGTCAAGCAGATGGCCTCTGACGGCTGGCTCGGGATCGGCTGGCCAACCGAGTACGGCGGCCAGGGCCGCAGCGCGGTTGAGCAGTTCATCTTCTTCGATGAGTCGATGCGATCTGGTGCGCCGGTGCCCATGCTGACCATCAACACCGTCGGACCGACGATTGCAGAGTTCGGGACGCCAGAGCAGAAGGAGTTCTTCCTGCCGAAGATCCTCGCTGGCGAGATCCACTTCTGTATCGGCTACTCGGAGCCCAACGCTGGGACTGACCTCGGCGCGCTTCAGACCCGAGCCGTGCGTGATGGTGATGAGTACGTCATCAACGGATCGAAGATCTGGACCAGCCTCGCCGGTGATGCTGACTACATCTGGTTGGCGGTGCGCACCGACCCAGAGGCGCCAAAGCACAAGGGCATCTCGATCATCATCGTCCCAATGGACACGCCTGGTATCCGGGTCGTTCCCATGAACCTGATGTCGAGCCACAACATCAACTACACCTACTTCGACGATGTCCGGGTGCCAGCAGGCAACGTGGTCGCCGGCGAGAATCTCGGCTGGAGCCTCATCACAAGCCAGCTCAACCGGGAGCGCGTCACCCTGTGCTCGCCCGGGATCATCGACCGGGCGCTCAGCGACGTCACCGAGTGGGCCAAGAACACCACACTGCCTGACGGACGACGGGTGGTCGACCAGGAGTGGGTCCAAGAGCACCTCGCTCGCGTCAAGGCTGAGGTCGAGTTCCTTCGCCTCATCAACTGGAAGGTCGCCTGGCAGGCGACCGAAGGTCACCTCGACGTGGCCGACGCCTCGGTCATCAAGGTGTTCGGCACCGAGTTCTACCTCCGCGCCTTCCGGCTCTTGATGGAAATCATCGGGCAGGGCGGCTATTTGCAGCGCGGCTCGACCGGTGCCGTGTTGAAGGGGCGCCTCGAGATGTATGCCCGCTCGATGGTGATCCTCACCTTCGGCGGCGGAACCAACGAGATCCAACGAGACCTCATCGCCATCTTCGGCCTCGGCATGCCGCGGTCACTTCGCTAGGTACCCCGGACGCAGACGCACAAAGGAGCTGACAATGGATTTCTCCCTCTCTGAGGAGCAGCAGGCGGTCCGTGATCTGGCGATCCAGATCATCGGGGATGCCTCGACGCCCGAGCGGCTCACCGAGATCGAGCGCGCCCAGGATCCGAAGGGGCCGTTCGACGCGCTTCTGTGGGCAGCACTCGCCGAGGCGGGCCTGCTCGGCATCGCCATCGATGAGGCGCATGGTGGGCAAGGCCTCGACTTCGTCGCGTTGAGTCAGGTGGTCGAGGCGGCCGGGCTCACGGCGGCCTATGTGCCTGTCGTCGAGACACTGGTGGCCGCGGCCGACACGATCTCCCGTCACGGGACAGCCGAGCAGAAGGACGCCTGGCTCCCAAGGATCGCGAGCGGCGACCTCATCGCCACCGCAGCAACCGCGGAGCTGGTGGGCGAGGCGATCGTCGATGGCACGCTCAAGCCGGTCACGACAGCGACGCCCTCGGGTGATGGATGGACCCTGAGTGGCACCAAGGCCTGCGTGGCCTCGGGTGAGCGCGCCGACCTGCTGCTCATCCCTGCCTCCCTGGCTGGCGGCGGGCTCGGCATTTTCCTCGTCGACGGCGCGTCGGTGACAACGGAGCGTCAAGAGGGGCCGGCCAGGCCTGAGGCCCTCGTCACTCTCGACAATGTGAAGGTGGCAGCCGACCGACTCCTCGGTGGGTCGACGACAGACGGCTACGTCCTCGTCGACTCCTTGGTGCTCCGGACCACCGCGGCGCTGTGCTCGCTTGAGGCTGGTGCAGCGACGGCTGCGCTCAAGCTCGGTGCCGAGTACACGTCAGAGCGCGAGCAGTTCGGTAAGAAGATCGCGACGTTCCAGGCTGTGGGACAGCGGCTCGGTGATGCCTATGTCGACGCCGAGGCCATCAGGCTCACCTCGGCCCAGGCAAATTGGCTGATCGCCACGCGTGAGCATGTCCTCGATGCCATCGATGCGGTGGCGATCGCCAAGTTCTGGGCAGCCGATGGCGGCCAGCGCGTGGTCCACGCTGCCACCCACGTCCACGGCGGCGTGGGGGTCGACCGGGAGTACCCCCTGCACCGCTACTTCTTGTTGACGCGGCAGATCGAGCTCAGCCTGGGCGGAGCGACGCGCAACCTCCTCGAGATCGGTCAGAGGATGGCGAACGCCTGATGGCTGGCTGGCGGCGGCTGGTCGTCGGTCTCCTCGGGGCCGTTGGCACGCTGCTGCCGATCGTCGCAGCACCCGTCCCAGCATCTGCTGCCGGGCTCAAGGCGACCGCGGCACCGCTCGTCGGCATCTCTGATGGCCAACAGGTCTCAGTCCGCCTCAAGGGCGCGCCTCCCACCTCTGACTGGATGGTGGTCGAGTGCGGACCCAAGGCCATTGGGTTCCTGACCTCGCACGCATCGCCGACGCAGGATGGCTGCGAGCAGCGCTCGACCTGGGTCATGCCCATCGACTCGGCGGGCCAGGGCGCCATCGTGGTAACCGCCCACGCAGTGCTGACCACAGCGGCCGGCGCAGTCGACTGTCGGATCGAGAGCTGCTTCGTCGCTGCCGAACAGTGGCCATCTGGCGCCCTCGAGCTCTTCCCGCTGTCGTTCGCCGACACGGCCTGTCACTTCTCGTTCCTCGGGTGCACGCCGGCGGCGGATGCATGGGATCCACTGGTTGGCGCACGGTCCCAGGTCGGCGGCACGAAGAACCCTCCCGTGATCACCGGCGGGATCGCAGTGATCAACGCGGGCTCGCCCCACGGCTTCGGCGCCACGCTCGACCAGGCGCCAGTGCTCCCGTTGTCGGCGACCGGCGCGACGTCGGTCCCGGGACCCTACGGCGGGTCGCTCAGCCTCGGCGCACCCATGGTCACCGGTGATGGCGAGGGCGCGGTCGAGCTTGCAA
>Ga0209697_10002633_pt1 | contig 25533 bp, 19 predicted proteins | sample AliMusrvi5mmetaG_FD_184115 | JGI IMG/M metagenome (GOLD analysis project Ga0209697, IMG submission 184115) | Freshwater lake bacterial and archeal communities from Alinen Mustajarvi, Finland, to study Microbial Dark Matter (Phase II) - Alinen... | ecosystem: Environmental > Aquatic > Freshwater...
TGAAAGAATCTATCCTTCATTACGTTTGGCAGTATAAGCTTTTTACTGCGTGCAATTTGCAAACAACCGATGGTGAGTCTGTTGAAGTTATTAATGTGGGTAAATATAATACCGATGCCGGTCCCGATTTTTTTAACTCAAAAGTGAAAATAGGAGATACGCTTTGGGCAGGAAATATTGAGATTCATACCCGTTCCACCGATTGGAATAAACACAATCATCAAAATGATAAAGCGTATGACAGTGTTATCCTGCACGTGGTTGCCGAGATAGACGGCGAGGTTTACAGGACTGATGGAGAGCATATTCCTCAGGTTAAGATTACATGCCCGACTTCTATTGAAAGTAATTATGAGCAATTAATCAACGATCAGAAATGGATTCCTTGCGCTGAGAAAATAGGGTTAGTGCCTGATATATTTATTCAGAGTTGGAAGAGTGCGCTGCTCACCGAGCGTTTGGAGCAGAAAATGAATGCGATTCAAAACCTGCTGGCAGAAAATAATCAGCATTGGGAAGAAGCTTTTTATATAACCTTGGCTCGTAGTTTCGGATTTGGAACGAATAGTCAGGCGTTTGAAAGTCTGGCAAAATCAATACCGGTTTCGGTATTGGGAAAACATAAAGACAATCTTTTTCAATTGGAAGCATTGTTGTTTGGTCAGGCCGGTTTATTGACTGCTGAACTTACAGATGAATATGCACTGAAACTGAAACGTGAATATGGTTTTTTGCAGGCGAAATTTGAACTAAAGACAAATGATGGTTCCCATTGGAAATTGTTACGCTTGCGACCCGATAATTTTCCACATGTTCGAATTGCACAATTTGCAGCTTTGATTCATTCTTCGTCCAAATTGTTTTCTAAAATTGTGGAAAATCCGGATATAGAATATTTAAAAAAGCTATTTTCGTGCGAACCATCTTCTTTTTGGAAGTCACATTATTTGTTCGCTACTGAAAGTGCTTTGAAAAACAAAAAGTTAGGTGCTCAATCTATAAATACAATTTTAATCAATACTGTGGTTCCTTTTTTGTTTTGTTATGCTACTCAGAAAGGGAATGAGGACTTGAAAGACAAGGCTTTACAAATTCTCGAAAAAATGCCGTCTGAGCGCAATGCAATTCTTACTGGCTGGCAAAATGTCGGAATACAATCAGAATCGGCTTACGATTCGCAGGCTTTATTGCAACTTAAAAAGCTTTATTGTGATGAAAAAAAATGTTTACGATGCCGGATTGGGCATAAAGTGTTGACTCTAAGAAGTTGAAAGTTGAAAGTAATAAAGTTAAAAGTAATAAAGTTAAAAGTAATAAAGCCGCAAAAATGAAGATTGAAAGATTTGAAGATGTGATTGCATGGCAAAAGGCGAAGTTGTTGACTGTGCGGATTTACAAGCTATTTGAAACATGCAAAGATTATGCGTATAAAGACCAAATACAAAGAGCGTCTGTTTCTATAATGAATAATATTGCAGAAGGTTTTGAAAGAAAAAATAACAACGAGTTTAAATACTTTTTATTTGTTGCAAAAGGCTCATGTGGTGAAGTTCGATCAATGCTTATTCTAGCAAAAGAATTAAATAAATTAAGCGAAAGTGACTCTGTCGAACTATTTAAGTTGTCCGAAGAAATCTCAAAAATACTTTCTGGTTTAATTAAAACCTTGTAAACTGTCTATTTCACAAACTTTCCACTTTATGAACTTTAAGAACTTTAAAATTTATTTTCTCATTTTGGGAATCATGTTGTTGGTTCATGCCTGTGCCAATAAAGCTCAGGGACCGACAGGAGGTCCCAAAGATAAAACGCCTCCTAAAGTGATTAGATCTGTTCCGTTGAATAATTCACTAAACTTTAGCAAAAAGCAGATATATATCGATTTTGACGAGATGGTTTCAATTGAGAAAGCCAGTGAAAATGTCATTATTTCGCCTCCGCAAGTTAAACCGCCCGATGTGAAATCGTTGGGCAAAAGAGTTTCCGTGAATTTTAACGCAGATTTAATGGACAGCACAACATATTCGATCAATTTTGGCAATGCCATTGTGGATTTGAATGAAAAAAATGCATTAAAAAATTATTTGTTTTCTTTTTCTACCGGCAATCAGATTGATACACTGAAAATATCGGGAACGGTTATCAATGCTGAAGATTTAAATCCAATGTCAGGTATTATTGTGGGTATTTATGTTGAAACTTCTGATTCGGTATTCTATAAAAAACCTTTTTTACGTATCGGCAAAACAGATGAAAAAGGTCATTTCTCTATAGATAATGTAAAGAAAGGGAAATATAAAATTTTTGCACTTGGTGATACTAATCAGGACTATTATTTTCAGGCTGGTGAAGGTTTCGCTTTGTGCGATTCGCTTCTGAAACCTACTTTTAGTAGAGAACAAATGCAGGATTCAGTGTGGAAAGATTCCTTGCATTTTGATAGTATCCGAACATATATAGGAACACGTTTTTTACCGGATGACATTACACTTCGGTTTTTTAAAGAAAATAAAAAGCGTCAGTATTTCTTAAAATATGAACGAAAAGATCCGTTTTCTTTCAGTTTGTTCTTTAATACAACAGCGACTGTATTACCCAAGATAAAACCGTTGAATTTTAATTGGGAAGGTAAATACCTGCTTCAGAAAAATGCCACCATGGACAGTTTAACCTATTGGATTACTGATTCTACTGTGTGGAAAATTGATACGCTGCAAATGGCTGTCACGTATTTGAAATCGGATTCGATCATGAAACTTGTTCCTGTAACTGATACATTAAATGTGTCTACGCATAAAGCACGGGTAAATCCAAAGACCAAACCGCGAAAAACTGCTCCGAAAGTAGAACCGTTGAAATTATCCAGCAATGTTGCGTCGGCATTTGAAGTTTATAATCCGATAATTTTACGATTTGAAGCACCTATTGCTAATCTGGATATTTCGAAGATAAAACTACGTCAGAAAGTTGATACCGTTTTTAAAACAATACCTTTCAAGTGGCGGCAGGTCGATTCTACTAAAACAGTTTTTGCCATTGAAAATAAGTGGATTCCTGAAGCGTCATACGAGTTGAAGATTGACTCGGCTGCGTTTGCAAGTATCTATCAAAAAGTCAGTAATGCTTACAATGGTCAGTTAAAAATTCGTTCGTTGGATGAGTATTCAAGTGTAAAACTGTTTTTGGCTCAGTTCAACCCAAAAGTGATGTTGCAGGTTCTTGATACAAAGGATAATTTGTTGACTACAAAACCGGCAGCCGAAAAAGGAACAGTATTTGAATATCTGAAGCCCGGCGATTATTATGTGAGAATGTTCATTGATGAAAACGGAAACGGAAAATGGGATACAGGAGATATGGCAACGCATAGGCAACCGGAAGTGGTGTTTTATTATCCTAAGAAACTGACTTTGATGGCAAATTGGGAATTTGAAGAAACCTGGGATTATAGAGTAGTGCCATTGTTGAAACAAAAACCGGTTGAACTATTGAAAGATGGATCAAAGAAAAAAGATGGCTATTAAATATAATTAAAGTGCTAAATAAGAGGTTTTTGTGGCAGTAGCTCAGTTGATAGAGTATTCCGATACAATCGGAAAGGTCGCGGGTTAGAGTCCCGTTTTCTGCTCACTTTTCGAGAATTAAATATTGATTTAAAAATAAAAAATGGATGTCTATAATGAGACGTCCATTTTTTTTGAATATAGCTTAACAAATAGAGTAAAAATTCTTTGTTAAAACAAAGAAAATTTATATATTTGACCTGTTTTTTATTTAACCTAAAAATGGAGCTATGTGGAAAGATTTTTTTTATTTTTCAAGAGGGCAACGGACTGGAATAATTGTCCTGATTGTGCTAATCATTTTGGCTTTTGCAGCTAATTACCTTTTGCCCTATTTCTGTCCGACTACCGAACAAGACGGAACTGCATTTCTGAATGAAGTGAATGTATTTAAGAAATCACTTGTTTCGCGTGATAGCCTTCGTCAAATTGATTGGAAACGGCGGTACGAAGAACGCCAGCGCCTGTACGTAGAGAAATATAAATACTATCCTTCTTATTCAACCAAACCTACTTTTGAAAAGAAAAAAGATGCATATACTTTGTTCTCTTTTGATCCGAATACAATTGATTCAGCCGGTTTTATGCGTTTAGGTTTGAAACCATTTATAGCTTCCAATATTATAAAGTATAGAAAATCAGGAGGGAGGTTTCGAACTTCAGCAGATTTTGCCAAGGTGTATGGTATTCTGCCTGACAAATTCAAGCAACTTGAACCGTATATTTCAATACAGGAAATGAAACCGGTAAAAAATGAAACAACAATAGCAAAACGAACCGATATTATTGTGGATTTGAATTCAGCCGATACCACGCTTTTAATGCAGGTTAAAGGAATTGGTCGTGGTTATGCCAAAGGAATTGTCCGTTTTCGTCAATCCACTGGTGGTTTCGTTTCTGTCAATCAGTTGAGCGAAATTTATGGTATGCGCCCTGAAAATCTTGATAAAATTCGTCTATATTGTTCAATAAACCTTGCTTTGGTTCAGAAGATAAAAGTCAATACAGCAACTACTCAACGCTTAGATGCACATCCGTACCTCAACTTTTATCAGGCCAGAGCTATTTATGAACTTCGTAGGAATAAAGGCAAGCTGCGTGATGTAAATGAACTGAAAGTGTTAGCAGAACTTAGTGCTGACGATTTGATAAAAATAAAGCCATACCTGAGTTTTGAATAAATACCCGAACTGATTACAATTTACCGCGAAGGACAGAAACAGGTAAGTTCATGTAAATAAAAAATCCCTTGTAACGTTAAGCTACAAGGGATTTTTGAATTTATTTTGGTCAGCTTATTTTACTGAATCCATGTGTGCGATCAAATCCAACACTTTGTTAGAATAACCCCACTCATTATCGTACCAGCTAACTAATTTTACGAAGTTACCGTTCAATGCGATACCTGCACCAGCATCAAATACTGAAGTACGAGTTTCGTGGATAAAGTCAGAAGAAACTACTGAATCTTCAGTATAACCAAGTACACCAGCCATTGTAGTTTCAGAAGCTAATTTGATAGCAGCTTTGATTTCGTCATAAGAAGCAGCTTTTTCCAAACGTACAGTTAAGTCAACTACAGAAACGTCAGCAGTTGGTACACGGAAAGCCATACCAGTTAATTTGCCATTCAAAGCAGGAATTACTTTACCTACAGCTTTAGCAGCACCGGTAGAAGAAGGGATAATGTTTCCTAAGATTGAACGACCACCACGCCAGTCTTTAGAGGATGGAGCATCAACTGTTTTTTGAGTGTTAGTTGCAGCGTGAACTGTTGTCATCAAGCCTTCAACGATACCGAAGTTGTCATTGATAACTTTAGCCAAAGGAGCCAAACAGTTAGTAGTACAAGAAGCATTAGAAACTACGTCCATGTCAGCTTTGTATTCGTTCAAGTTTACACCGCAAACAAACATAGGAGCATCGTTAGAAGGAGCAGAGATAACTACTTTTTTTGCACCACCTTTCAAGTGAAGACCTGCTTTGTCGATAGTAGTGAAAACGCCAGTTGATTCAACAACATAGTCAGCACCTACAGCACCCCAACCAATGTTAGCTGGATCTTTTTCTGCAAAGAATGCAATTTCTTTACCATTGATAACTAATTTACCATCTTTGTGTTCAGCCGTTCCCTGGAATCTGCCGTGAACTGTGTCATATTGCAACATGTAAACCATGTAGTCAATATCCATAAATGGATCATTTACTGCAACGATCTGAACATCGTTTCTTTCTTGGGCAGCACGGAAAACTAAACGTCCGATACGGCCAAAACCATTGATACCTACTTTAATCATTTTATTTATTGTTTAAAATTGAGTTTTTTAAATTGCGCCACAAAAGTACTAAATTCTATCCGATTGACAAAAATACATGTTAGATTAATTACAATTTTTTTTATATTGTAAAGTAGAGATGGCAAAATGTCAACCTTGTGTTGGTGTTAAGTTAAACTAAAAAATCGTTATTCCGGATTTATACATTCAAAAAAAGGCAATCCACTTTGATCATAAGTGCAGACTCCCTTACAGAAAATCATATTTTAATAATTTATTTTTGTTCTTTTTTGCATGAATTCATGCCAAATAACCCGTAAATGGGGCAGAAACTGATAAGGCTTGTTATTGTAAGAACCAATGCAACTACCAATGCGATAATACCAAGTGTTCCGGTTAAAACTCCTGTATAATACAGAGCAATCAAAACAATAGCAACTGCTAAACGAATTAATTTATCGTACGAACCCATATTTTTCTTCATAATGATTTATTTTAAAGGTTTATAATACCGCATGTAAAACAAAACCGTATAGATTTATGTTCAGTTGACCAATTTGAGAAAGAAATAGTTTATATTAAATTTCAGAATGAGAGGCTTTTAAGTTTATTTTTCCGGAAAGCATTTAGACTGTTCAACATAAAATCCACTTTGCGCTGCTTGTACTTCATTTTTTCTTGATTATCTTTGTCCATCTAAAAAATCATTTAATAAAGAACTAGAATAATGGAAATTTCAGGAAAAATTATTGCCGTATTGCCTATTGCAACCGGACAAGGAAAAAACGGAACTTGGCGTTCGCAGGATTATGTGCTGGAAACAGCCGATCAGTATCCAAAAAAAGTATGTTTCAATCTTTTTGGTGATAAAATTGATCAATTCCCTATGGCAATTGACGATCAGGTAAATGTAAGTTTCGACGTAGAAAGTCGCGAATATAACGGACGTTGGTACACGACCGTTCGTGCATGGAAAATTGAAAAAGGTGCTGCTTCGGCTGTCTCAGCTCCAGTTGCTTCATTTGATGCTGCTCCCGGAGCTGGCGAAGGAAGTGATTTACCTTTTTAAATTACCCCAACCCCTAAAGGGGAGTAATGAATTAGTGCTATTATATTTAAAGCCCCTTTAGGGGTTTGGGGTCAATGAATAAAAGGATATTACTCGGAATGAGTGGCGGCACCGATAGTTCGGTTGCTGCCATTCTTTTATTGGAACAAGGCTACGATGTCGTGGGCATAACGTTTCGTTTCTGGGAGGAAGCTGAAAACACTCACTTGCAGGATGCGGTTCGGTTGGCGGGTCAACTCGGAATAGAACACGTGACTTATGATGCACTTGATGTTTTTCGTGCCAACATTGTTCAATATTTTATTGATGAATATCTTGCCGGTCGTACGCCGTTTCCATGCGTAAAGTGCAACAATGAACTGAAATGGAAACTGATTCTGAAAGAAGCCGATCGGCTTGGATGCGAAAAAGTTGCGATGGGTCATTATGTAAATATCGTTCAGGAGAATAATCATTACTTTGTTGCCGAAGGCAAAGATTCGGACAAAGATCAATCGTTTTTTCTCTGGGGATTGACGCAAGCACAACTTTCACGTATTGTGTTTCCTCTTGGGCAATTTCATAAAACCGAAGTCCGTGCCATGGCTTCTGAGCGTGGTTATAAGCGGATTTCAGAAAAGAAAGACAGTCTGGGAGTCTGTTTCTGTTCCGGTGATTATAGACCATTTTTGAAGAAACAATTAGTAGAACCGGAGAAATTTATTTATCCGGGTAATTTTCTCGATGAAGAAGGTAATGTGCTTGGCAGTCACGATGGTTTTCCACTTTATACGGTTGGGCAGCGACGAGGCTTGATGCACCTAAACCGAAAAGTGTTTGTGAAGGAAATTCGTTCAAAAACAAACGAAGTGGTATTGGCTCCGCTTACCAGTATGTACAAAACCGAATTCTTTGTTCAGAAAGTAAATGTGGTGGATAAAAGCCTGTTTACAAATGAATTTGATATAACTTGTCGTATTCGTTACCGCAAACAAAATACATTAAGTCGGATTGTTTTTCTTGAGAATGAAAGAGCGAAAGTAGAACTTGCTGAGCCGCTTGAATCCATTGCTCCCGGTCAAACAGCTGTTTTTTACAGGAATGGGAGAATTCTGGGGGGAGGATTTATAGAGTAGCAGTAAGCAATTATAAGTTATATCAATTGTGGTTATATAACAGTTCCAAAACAGTTTTTAACCGTATTTTTGTTGATCCCGAAATTCCGATAATTCGGAAGCTTATCGAGTATTTCGAGATTCCGTTTTTTTGGAACAAATGTGTGTATCATCCGATGACCGTCTGTATAGTCCTGAAATTCATTTGACTATCAATTTTGAAATAATTAGTATCTTTGCAATTCAAAATTTAAAATTCCATTATGACAAAATCTCAAGTTGATTTCTACAATTCACTATCAGAAGATGGAAAACATGTATTAAAAATGGCAGCCTTAAAAGCTTTTGCATTTTCGATGCTTGATATTTATTATTTAGTACAAATCAGAAGAAACATTACCCAGAAATCAATTAAAGAAATACTTAGTGAAGCGCAACGTTATAATTTACTTATAGAGTCTACTTTTGGTGGTAATGAATGGAATGCCAAACCTGAATTTATGGTATTTATTTATCCTCAACTAAGTGAATTTGAAAAAGAATGGAGCAAAATAAATGATGCATATAATTATTATCGAGACAATACTATCAAACTTTTCAGAAACTGCCTGTACACGCTTCTTCATGACCAAAAGAACTATTTGCGGAATGAAATAATATTTATAAATACGAATATGGAAAGAGCAGTTGAAATGTACTCTCCAATACTCGATAATTCGGTGTATGAATTTGTCATTCCTTGTATCAATATCGACTTCCTAGCCAAAATAATGGGAGTTAACCTACAACAATGTTATTTTAAATTAGAGCCTTTTTCCGATCTGTCAGCCCGATTTGATAAAATAAAAGCCTCACTCTCACCTCAACAGGCAGCTAAACTTCCCACGCTCGATATTCATCAAAAAGTACATAACGGAAATATTCAGGAAGCTATCATACTTACTACGGATGAAGGTTCAATCTATAATCTCACGGCTTATCAGCAGCTCACGCAGGGCAATCCGGAAGCTGCATTAATTTTATTCGAAAAAGGAATGAAGAAGCAACGGGCAATTTATAAATCTGTTCAACTTCCAGTAGTTCCCAATTCAGCTTTTTTTTATCTGTGTACGCTTTTAATGGTTCAGTCAGAACTTTCATCGCCCATAATAGCTAAAATATCCAAGTATCTGGAGAAAAATCCCCTCACAGTATTTGAACACGCTTTAAAACCAATAATATACTCCTGTAAAAACGATAAAAATGGGTTGAAGAATAGTATAACCGATCTTATATCCGATGTAAAATCAGGCGATTTAGTCTTATATACCTTGCTTTCATTATTGTCAATGTACCTTGCCAATGAAAAGCCGAACTTAGTTACATTAAATATATTTGAAAAAGTAGTCAGGAAAGCGTATGATGCCGGATATATAATACTTTCGTACGAAGCAGCTTACGCTTTAAAAATGTGGACAAATAACACTGAATCAAATCGTTTGTTCGATGAAATTGCACAGCATCTGACGTATGCACCAGTTATTTCAAACATAACACGGCAGGAAGAATGGGAAAAATCACTCAATTTACTGATGGGATTAGGATTAGTAAAAACGTCTGCCAAATCCAAAGATATATCTGAAAGTGGTTCACGGGTGGTTTATTATCTGAATTTTAAGCGTGAAACTGTTCAACCAGTGTTGCAAGCTCGTCAGGTAAAAGGTTGGTCAAAAGGCAGAAACATAGCAATGAAAAGCTTTTTCGAGGGGAAAACCAAGGATATGACCGATCAGGATAACCGGGTTGCCAAAACCATTAAACATTACAGCGACTATTATGGTGATTCATATCAATTTACTAAGAAGGTATATAAAGAATTAATTGGTCATCCGTACATGTTCTTAGATGGAAGTGACGATGTTCCTGTAGAATTAATTGCAGTACAACCTGTTATTCAGGTGGTAAAATCAGCAAAAGGATATTCTCTGACGACTGATATTGTAGATATTACTGAACGAATTATTTTGGTAAAAGAAACCAATACACGTTATAAAGTATATGATTTAACCGTTCAGCAATCACAAATATTACAAATACTGTTGGAACAAAAAATTGTAGTTCCCGAAGCCGGAAAAGAAAAATTAGTGCAATTACTGGGTGGATTTAGCACGCACATGACCGTTCATTCCGATTTATTGGCTACAAAAAGCGACCGTGTTAATGTAAAAGAAGTAAAACCAGATACCCGTATTCGGGTTCAACTACTACCACTCGGCGACGGACTTAAAGCAGAATTATTTAGTAAGCCCTTTGGCACTCACCCACCCTATTGCAAACCGGGTAAAGGAGGTAAAGTGCTCATTGCGAATGAAAATGGAGCGCAGTTTCAGGTTAAACGAAACCTGAAACTGGAATCTGATTATGCCGACACCATTCTAAACGATATTCAAACACTCGAAAGTTTGGATATTTCGGAAGATTTAATTGCTTTCAACGACCCCATGGATTCGCTCCATTTACTGGACATACTTTCTGCTCATCAAGATAAATGTGTGGTAGAATGGCCTGAAGGCGAACGATTTAAAATAAAAGGAACGGTTGGTTTCAATAACCTGAGTTTACGTCTGAAAAGCAATACCAACTGGTTCGATTTGCAGGGTGAGTTGAAAGTGGACGAAAACACCGTGATTACGCTTCAACAATTGCTGACACTTACCGAAAAGAGTCACGATAAGTTTATTGAATTAAGTCCGGGTGAATTTTTGGCTTTGAGTAACGAACTGAAAAAGCAATTGGAAGAACTGCGCTCGTTTACAACAAGTTCTAAATCAGGCGTTCAATTGAATAAATTTGCTTCGTTAGCTATGGGCGATTTCTTTGATAATATTGATGACCTGAAAACAGATAAATCGTGGAAAGAATTTCGTGAACGAATTGAAAATGTAAAAGCGAATGAATTTCAATTACCTATCACCTTACAAGCCGAATTGCGCCCTTATCAGGAAGACGGATTTCATTGGATGGCACGCTTAGCCGAATGGGAAGGCGGAGCTTGTTTGGCCGACGATATGGGATTGGGAAAAACCGTACAAACGCTGGCCATTTTATTGCACCGCGCTCAATCCGGGCCGGCAATGGTTATTTGTCCGGTTTCGGTTATTGGCAACTGGATAAAAGAAACTGAACGTTTTGCTCCTACGTTGAATGTAAAAACGCTCGGAAATAGCAATCGAGAACAAACCTTACAAGCTCTCGAAGCCGGTGATATTCTGATTACCTCCTACGGTCTGTTACAGTCTGAAGAACAATTATTCAGCGAAAAGACATTTTCAACCATCGTGTTGGACGAGGCACACACCATTAAAAACTATGCCACCAAAACCTCCAAAGCAACCATGCAACTGAAAGCATCGTTTCGTGTGGCATTGACCGGAACACCTATTCAAAACCATTTGGGCGAAATTTGGAACTTGTTTAATTTTGTCAATCCGGGCTTGTTGGGTAATTTGCAACATTTTACCGACACCTTTATAAAACCCGACAATGAATTTGCCCGAAAACACCTGAAAAAGTTGATAACACCCTTTATTCTTCGTCGTACCAAATCGGCTGTACTCGACGAACTTCCTCCAAAAACCGAGATTATAAAGAAAGTACAACTCAGTGATGCCGAAATGGCATTTTACGAAGCATTACGCCGACAAGCGTTACAAAATATCGAAAACAATGATGCTAATCCGGGTACAAAACAACTGCAAGTGTTAGCCGAAATTACCAAACTTCGCCAAGCCAGCTGCAATCCTCTTTTAGTTGACCCGACTATGAATATCGGTTCTTCAAAATTAAATATGTTTCTCGAAATTGTTGACGAATTGATTGAAAATAAGCACCGTGCATTGGTTTTCAGTCAGTTTGTAACCCATTTAGCCATTATGCGCAAAGCACTCGATGCAAAAGGCGTAAAATATCAGTACCTAGATGGTTCAACTTCGCTTCCAGAAAGAGAGAAAAGTGTAACTAAATTTCAACGTGGTGAAGGCGAGTTGTTTCTTATCAGCCTCAAAGCCGGAGGATTAGGATTAAACCTCACTGCAGCCGACTATGTTATTCATCTCGACCCATGGTGGAATCCGGCCATCGAAGATCAGGCTTCCGACCGCGCACATCGTATCGGACAAAGTCGTCCGGTTACCATTTACCGGTTGGTTGCTGAAAATACGATAGAAGAAAAAATCATTCAACTGCACAACACCAAGCGTGATTTAGCCGAATCGCTACTCGAAGGCAGCGATCAATCCGCACGCATGTCTCTTACCGAATTGGTTTCGTTGATTAAAGAGCGGGATTGACCTGAATAGATTCATACGCTCCCCTAAATCGACATAATCGCATATGAATAAATTCATACGCTCCCCTAAATCGACATAATCGCATATGAATAAATTCATACGCTCCCCTAAATCGGTCGTGGCGATGCCACTCGTATGGAGCGCATCAAAGCTAGTCGCATCGCGACGACCGATTTTTATTGCGTAGGGTTTCAACCCTATGCAAATTTTTCAGCACACTCCATCAGCTATTTATACTGCTGTATATACTGCAAAGCCACTTCTTCTCCTTCTTCAATGGCAATTTCTACAGCTCGTTTGGCGGTTTCGAGCAATTGCTCCGATTGTTTTTTGAGTGTGAAACTTTCTGAAACTAATGAGGCTATTTTTTCTTGAATTGATTTGTCAATAATTGGAATTTCTACCTGCTCAATTTGTGAAGGCTTCCAATGTTGCAAAATAGAACCACCTGCATCTCGCTCTGCTTGCATTTGAACAACTTTAGAGTTTAGAACCAATGTCAGATAATCAGGTAATATTTCATCTGTTTTTACTGACAAATGCAGAATTGCACCGGAAGTAATCACATTCATATCTTCCGTAACTTTATAGGCAATGCCCACAGAGCCATCTTTCGAAAGCAGGATTGTATCTTTTCGTGGCTTAACTACATCCTTGTATTTAACTCCATCCAAATGAATATCCGGTTCTGATAATCCCATTTTGTTTAAGTTTGAAACGCGGATAAATGGCACTCCTTTTTCCTGATAAGCATCAGACCCCGGTTCTATTGACTTCTTTATATCAACCAAATTTACTAATTGCTCATATTTGTGCGACTTAATATGAGCAGTAATTTCTTCATATTTTTTCTGATAATACTCTGCATCCAACCTGCCTGAACTCAAAAAAGATTCTTTGAAACTCTTTACATTGACGGCTTCTGCTGTTGGCTCAAAGTTATTTAAACCCAAGGTTTCGAGTAAAAGGGTTTGAGCTTGAAAGTATGAATATTTTGATGATTGTAGATTGAAATGTGATTTAATGATTAATTCTTCAATTCCATGTTGAAATGATTTAGATGGAACAAATAAAAATAGTTTTCTAATTTGAAAAATGCTTACCCAAGGTTGTACATTACCCGTTGAAAGTCTCTCAACTTGTTTTTTGCCATATTTACAATTAAAATAACCAGTAAAATAAAAAGGATTTATTTTTGTTTTATTTTTAATGTCAATTTTAATTACATTCTCATTACAGTTAAAATTCACTTCTTCTTGCATTATTATTGAAGCCCCACCAATTTTACCTTTTCTAGCCATCATTATATCATGTAAATGAGTCGTAGATTTTGGCAAATTATCGTGTGCCTCTTTTGAAATATATTCTAAGTCAGCATGATTGATAAATGTATCACCAGTATTTCCTGATCGAATAAATGGAATGACTTTTGGATTGTTATCATGGATAATTGATGCAACAGTTGCAAAAGAGCCATTTGTTGACAAATCTGACATAAACACTAAATTCTCAAGAATAGGAGAGCCATATATCTTTTTGTAAAGTTGAAGATATACTTTTTTATAATACTCAGAGTCAATTCTAAACTCAGTATTATCTTTTAATATTTCTGATTTAGTTATAATTGTTATCTCCAGCCCTTCCAACAAAGCCTTATACTTTGCTTCGTCGAAAGGGCTATTTAAAAAAAACTGAGTTGCTCTTTTTTGGCGAATTCTGCAAAAGCTTCGGCAATGCCATCCTGTGTTTCTCCATCGTGATTAAACAGATCGTGTTTCACTACCAAGTGTTGGTGGGTATCTTGTACATACTCATCCAAATCTTTGACGGTGTTTACATATTCCACATCTGGTGAATTTAAAACCATTTCTGTCTGCACTGGCTCAGGTCTGGCTGGTTTTAGTTTGTAGCTTTCAGGCAAATCGCGTTTGCGCACATATATTTTTTCACCGCTGTTATCCTTGCTTGGTTCCTGCATGGTGGCAAAGAATATCGGGTAATCATCCACTTTCGGACATAAGCCAAGTTCCCCTCCTTTGGAGGGGTTAGGGGTGGTCTCATCCCATTTCTGAACCAACAACACGGAGGTTTTTGTGCCTGTATGGGGTTTAAACACATTACCATGCAAACCCACCACGCCCAAAATACGGCAACGCTCGGCTATAAATTCACGGATTTGTTTGTCGCTACTGTTATTGAATCTGCCCTGTGGCAGTACAATTGCCATACGACCACCAGGTTTCAGGAAATCAAGATTTCGTTCGATAAACAGAATGTCGCGCCCTACAGCCGTTTGGTATTTTCCGGCAGAGTTTTTTCCTAATTCATATTTGGAGATAATACGGCTTTCTTTTATATCACCCGCAAAAGGGGGATTTGCCATCAGAATATCAAATTGGAAATCACGGTTGCTATTACTCAATGTGCGAAGCCGTTTTAGTTTTTTCCAACCATCGTAATAAGTATCCTTCCAGTATTCATCATCCAGTTTCTCATCCCATCGCTCCCAATCGAGCGTATTGAGGTGTAATACGTTAGTTTGTCCGTCACCTGCAATCAGATTCAATGTTCGGGCTACACGCACCGTTTTTTCATCAAAGTCAATGGCAAATACTTTATCGTTTACATAGTCGGTACAACGAGGTGGTTTTTGTTCCAATGTAAATAGGTGGCTTTTGCTTAGCCCTTCCTCTTTCATAATTTGTTCCCATACATGAAAAATAGTATGTACAGGGAAACCACAACTTCCTGCTGCCGTATCAATCATGGTTTCGGTCTCTTTCGGATTGAGCATTTTTACACACATATCAATCACATATCGGGGTGTAAAGTATTGTCCTTTTTCGCCTTTCGAACTTTTGCCAATCAGGTATTCAAAAGCATCGTCCACCACATCCAGATTACTATTAAACAGCTTTACATCCTGTAAGGAAGAAACGCAAACCGATAAATGCGAAGCTGTAAGTTCTATTTTGGCATCATCCGAAAACACGCCCGACCATTTGCCTTTGGCACGATTAAATATACTTTGGATTTTTTCTTTTAGTTCGGTTTCGGTATCTCCATAATTACGAAATTCCAGATAGCGTTTTTTATTCCGACCTGATTCCATTTCGTCGAACAGCTTGGTAAATATCAGCTTAAACAACTCTTCAAAAGCATCTACACCTGCACCTGCCAGCACTTCATCTTCCATTTCCAGAATCAGGTCTTTCAGCGATTTACGCTCGTTTACCAACTTATCTTTTTTGATTAAATCGTCAATTGTCCAGCGTTCGGAAAGTATATCGGAAAGTTTTTCGGTAGCTTTGGGAATAGCAGGAAGGTCCTCGAAATAATTGGGATCTTTGCGGTGGTAATATGAAATACTGTCGCCATTGCTCCAAACTCCAATAGGCGCACCTGTACCGTTGCAATAGCTTTTCAGTTGCTCTTTACCATCTTTTAGCTTCGGTTTTTTGACTTCGATAATGATATAAGGCGAAAGCGTTTTCTCACGGTCGAAAATAACAATATCAGCTCGTTTCTTCTCACGACCAAAAGACACAGAATATTCAACTTCCATACGAGTTGCCGGATAACCAAAGTCATCCATCAATACTTGCAAATACAATTGGCGAATTAGCTCTTCCGGAACCAGTTTTATTTCTTTCTTCCTTACCAAGCATTCGACATAAGGCACAGGATTCCCTTTGCTGTCAGTTCTTTCTTTAATACGTTGTTCTAATTTTTGTTGTTCGGGAAGGCTAAATTGGGTGAGCTTGTAATTGGAATCTTTGAGGATTTCAGCGAGGGTCATGGGCTATAGTGGGCTTTTTTAGGATTAATAGTGCATTAACACTATTGCCTAGAATTAGTCCACAAAAAAAAGCGTGGACTTAATTCTTACCCGTCACCGACCCCCTGAGAAGGGCACACAGAAATGATAAGTCAAATGCCCACGCCGTTTTGGCGTAAGCATCTTGCTTAATCATTCTATTTCTGTGGTTCGCTATGGGAAATTTCTCAGGTTTCGGTGACGCGAACAATAGCAGAATGCTATTTAATTAATATGTTTGAAAATTGGTATATTTTTTATTTTTATAATTTTTTACTTTTGCAAAGATAGATTGTTTTTATGTTTTAAACAAGAGCAATAAAATAGTAATCAAAACTTCACAGTTCCTACCTCTCTCCAACCTCTGTATATCTTCGCTACTAACTCTACCTATCATCCGATGATCGTCCGATGACCGTCCGATGCAACAAAGTGTTAGTTCTGTTCCAGTACTGTAATTATTCTATGATTTATTTGATGTATATTTGCCAATTATTAATTGATTTCATGGCTCGTTTCACGTCTTCTACTTTTGGCAAAATATCAGGCAAGCACGGCACAGCTGTTGCAGCGGTTCGCAAGGATGGGTTATGCATTTTGAAAGAATACCGTGTGGCTTCCAATCCCAATACCGCTGGACAGAAAAATCAACGGGGCAAATTTGGGTTTGTTATGAAAGAACTCAACTGCTTGCGAAGTGTTTTTACACAAAACTTTGGCGGGCAATACGGGATCAATAAAGTAGTGGCAATAGCTATGAAAACCGCTGTATCAGGTGAATTTCCTGATTTTAAACTGGATTATAGCAAACTTATTATTGCCAATGGCAACCTTTACTCTACTTCACATGTGAGTTTAGAAAAAGTATCCGGAAAATTGGTAAGGGTGAATTGGTATCCGGAACTTTTAGAGGATGCAGTTCCAAATGACAAAGTTCATATTGTATTACTCAATTCTAAAACAAAATTTGTAAAGTTGAGTTATGATTGTGCCTTTCGTTCAGAAGGAAAGATAGATATTGAAGTCCCTTCAGGTTGGGTAGAATCCGACCTTAACGCTTGGATATATTTTAAATCAGCCGAAGGAAATAGATTATCAGAAAGTCAGTATATCAGTATGTAATAAATAGATATAAAACGGATAAATCCAAAACAGTTGACAACTATTGTTACTACCGAAGGGAGTAAATATCGCCGGAGGCAAATAACACGAAGCAAGTATTAAATCTTTATCTTCCAAATCGCAACGAAATGGCAAATACTTCCGCCCAGCACAAATAAATGAAAGATGGCGTGAGTGTATTGAATCTTTTTAAAAGAGTACAAAACGGCTCCAACAGTATAAAATAAGCCTCCTGCAATAAGCCAGTATAGCACAGAAATTGAATTAGTTGCACCAAGCGAGTCAATCAGCGGTTTGAAAGCAACCACCACCACCCAACCCATAGCCACATAACAGATTGTTTCGAGTTTGCTGCCTTTTTTCAAGTTCATAAAACTCAGTGAAACGCCCAAAACAGCTGCTGCCCAGATAACTCCGAAAAGTGACCAACCCCAGGCACCATTCAGTCGCAATACAATCAGTGTGAACGGTGTATAGCTTCCTGCAATTTGTGTATATATGGCTGCATGGTCAAATTTGCGGCGTTTTGATTTTACTTTTATGTCTCTTTCAGCGTGGTAAAGTGTGGATGCAAGGTACATGAGTGTCATGAAAATTACGAAAATGATATCGCTCAAAATAGCCCACCAATTATGTGCTGCGAAGGCTTTATGTAGCAGGAATGCTCCGCCTATAATTCCAAAACCTACTCCGATAGCGTGCGAGTAGGTATTGGCTCTTTCTTCTTTTCTGCTATATCTCATGTATTTTTCTTCTAAATTGTTATTTGTCAATCAATTTAACTACTCGATTTATAACCTGACTTTCGAAGCCGCGGCTTTGGGCAAAATTGAATAGCTTGCCTTGTTTTTCGTATTCGTATTCGTATTTCAGTCCGGCAAGTTTAGTTTTTAAAATTGAAGCCAGCATTTCTTCATATTCTCCATCGTCTATTGTGTTTAAAGCATTATTTATCAGTTCATTGCTTAGTCCTTTCTGTTTCAGGGAGTATGATATCTTTATTTTGCCCCATTTGTTGAAACGGAATTTGTCTTTTACGAAGTAGTTACAATATCGTTTCTCGTTAATAAAATCTTCCGAAATCAACTTGCTGATAATTTCCTTTTTGTCGGAGTCGCTAACACCCCAACCGCTGAGTTTTTCCTCAACTTCGGAAATGCAATGCTCTGATATTGAGCAGTAAGAAGCTGCTTTGTGGAGTAGCTCATCCACGCTGTATTCTTTTTTCATAACTTTGAAGAAAAAGTTGATTTATAATTCACAAATATAGTTATTTTTATTTTTGATTGAAACGTATTTAATTATTTCATCCGGTTAAATAAAATAAATGGATAATGTTGATTGATTGTTTGGTAAAAAAAGTATTTTTACAGTGTTTTCTTTCCCTAAAACTCTCATTATAAAAGTCTTGAATGCTTAATATTTTATTAATGTATTATTTATGCGAAATAAGATTCAAATTATTGTATCGTTGCTGATAATGACATGTTTCGTGAAAGCCGAAAAGACAGATACGACTCATGTATCGTTCAATGGTCAGGTAACGGGGTGGGGAATTGTGCAGTTCGAAAATCCTGTTCCGATGCAGTTTGGAGGGCGTTTTGTGCCTACTTTACTTGGCAATTTCCAACTTTCTCCCAAAACAAAACTTGATTTTGAAGCTTCGCTCAATATAAACGCTTCGCTCAATTATACCGGTTTTCATAACGATAGTATTCAGGGACAATTGAAGCCATATCGGGTGTGGTTGCGGTATTCGGGTGATAATTGGGAGATTCGAGCAGGTTTGCAAAAAATCAATTTTGGTTCGGCTAAAATGTTTCGTCCGCTTATGTGGTTCGATGCCATGGATGTTCGTGACCCATTGCAACTAACCGACGGCGTTTACGGTGTGTTGGGAAAATATTTCTTTCAAAATAATGCCAATTTGTGGGCATGGGGATTGCTTGGCAATAAGAACCCAAAGGGATATGAACTGTGGGGTTCGTCTGAGTGGAAGCCTGAAGTCGGTGGACGCTTCGAAATGCCGGCGGGTCCTGGTGAAATTGCCATAAGCACAAATCACAGGAAATTAAGATTTCAAAATCCGTTGCTGAGTACAGGGAATATCTCGGAATTAAATGAATCGCGTGTTGGATTGGATGGAAAATGGGATATAGGCATTGGTTTGTGGTTTGAATCGAGTGTAACATTAACTGATGTAGGAAATATTAGTTCACCATTGTTGCCTAAAGTGCAGGATATGTGGAATCTGGGGGCGGATTACACGTTGCCTATTGGAAGCGGGGTGGGAGTGACAGTTGAATATTTCAGGTATCATGCAGGAGATAAGTTTTTAGTTGCAGGAAATACAGTGAATGTGATTGGAACGATGTTAACCTATCCGCTCTCGATGCTGGATAATCTTTCGGGAATGTTGTTTTATCTGCCCATTCAGAACAAATGGATGAATTACCTCAGTTGGGGGCGAACATACGATAACTTTAATATCTATGCCATAGGATATTGGAATCCGGATAATGTACAGTTGGCATTGGTTCAATCGCAAAGCCGGAACATGTTTGCCGGCAAAGGAATTCAGCTAATGGTGAATTATAATTTTTAATCAACGTAAACAAACTTTTCCAACGTTTAAAAATTTTGGAAAAGTTGAATAGAAAATAAAAAGAATGAAAACAATTGTAGAAATAAAGAAATTAGTAAAAAGATTCCCCATCGGAACAGGTTCATTTACTGCCCTTGATGGGTTGGATTTGCAATTTTCCGAAGGTGAATTTACCGGTTTAGTTGGTCCGAGTGGCTCAGGAAAAACAACTTTGTTGAATATAATTGGTTCGTTGGATATTCCATCGGAAGGTGAAGTCGTAGTTTTAAGTAATTCGGTTGGGAAGTTGACCCCTAAGGAATCTGCGAAACTCCGCAAGGAACAACTTGGTTTTATTTTTCAGCATTACAACTTATTACCTGTTTATACCGTGTTCGAAAATGTTGAATTTCCGCTTTTGCTTTTGAACATGTCGGCTGATGAACGAAAAAAACGTGTGATGGAAACACTGGCTTGGGTTGGATTGACTGATAAAGTAAAATCTCGTCCGGCACAACTTTCCGGTGGCGAGTGTCAGCGTGTGGCTATTGCCCGTGCAATGGTGAAACGCCCAAAACTGGTGCTTGCCGACGAGCCAACAGCCAACTTAGACTCTGCTAATTCTCACAATATACTTCAAACCATGGTGAAGCTGAATGAAGAGTTGAAAACGAGCTTTATTTTTGCCACACACGATGAAAAAGTAATTGGTTATCTGAGAAGAATAATCAGGTTGGAGGATGGAAAAGTAGTGGAAGATATGACCCCCAACCCCTAAAGGGGAGTAAGAAATATTACTATTGATTACTGATAATTTGAATTATGACTAAGATATTTAAAAATACAGACAATACTAATCTAGTTCCCCTTCAGGGGCTAGGGGTAATATTTAAAACAGCTTTCAGAAGTTTAATAGGTAACGGTCTGAAAACCTGGCTCAACGTATTTGTACTTTCCATTTCCTTTGTGCTGATTATTATTTTGCAGGGAATTTTGAAAGGATGGAGCAATCAGGCAGTTGATGATACTGTAAAATGGGAAATTGCTGATGGACAGTATTGGCAATCGAAATACGATCCGTTTGATCCGTTTACCTTTGACTCTAGCACAGTAGAGATACCTTCGACATTCAAAAAGGATGTTGACAATCATCTTATTGAGCCCATCTTAATAACACAGGGAAGCATTTATCCTCAGGGTAGAATGCAAGGTGTATTGTTGAAAGGAATCCGACCCGATCAAAAACTGATTAATATACCTACAGCTTTACTCAATTCAAAAATTCCCCCTTTAGGTGGTGAAGGGGTAATTCCGGTTGTTGTGGGCGCATTTATGGCAAGACAGACAAAGCTGCGAATAAATGATTTGGTCACCTTACGTTGGTGCGATAAAAACGGAACATTCGAAGCCGCTGATATTCGAGTCGTTGGCATTTTCAAAACATCAGTACCTACAGTTGATAATGGCATTTTATGGATTCCCCTCGATCGACTTCAGCAAATGACCATGCATGCAAATTGTGCTAATTTACTGATAAAGTCTCCCGAAATTACTTCTATAAAAGTACCTGATTGGGAGTTCAAGGATGTGGCAAAACTAACTGAATCGACCATGTTGCTGGTGAAAACCAAATCGATTGGCACGAGCTTTCTGTACATAATCTTCCTTTTGCTTGCTATGTTGGCTATTTTCGATACTCAAACCTTGTCCATTTTCCGGCGCCAACGCGAAATAGGAACATTCGTGGCACTTGGGATGACGCAACGTCAGGTAGTTTGGCATTTCACACTCGAAGGAACGATAAATGCACTGTTAGCATTTGCTTTGGGTGCAGTTTGGGGAGCACCCGTAATGTATTACATGGCAGTGAAGGGGATTTCGTTCAATATGGAAGCCAGCGAAGTGGGAGTTCCAATGGCCGATAAAATGTATGCGACCATTACACCGGAACTGGTGATTAATACTATGATTTTCATTTTGATTGTTACTGCTATAGTAAGTTATTTGCCGGCGCGGAAAATAGCCAGAATGAATCCAACGGATGCTATAAAAGGGAAAGTACAATAACAAGCTCCCTAACCCCTAAAGGGGAAAAGGGAAGAATAAATACAATTTAAAAAAAATACTAACTTAAAGTCCCTTTTAGGGGGTTGGGGGTAAATATGATAAAATTCTTATTAACCGGATTATTGCGCGACAAAAGCCGAAGCCTGCTGCCAATCATAGTAGTTGCTTTGGGTGTTATGATAACGGTGTTTTTGCAAGCATATATGAGTGGTATTTTTAGCGATAGTATCGAAACTACAGCGAAATTTTCGTCTGGACATGTAAAAGTTATGACCGAAGCTTATAAGGAAAATCAGTCGCAAATACCTAATGATTATGCAATTTTGGGCATTTCCAACGTGATGAAAAAGTTGAAAACAACTTACCCTGATATGACCTGGACAGATCGGATTCAGTTTGGTGGGTTGTTGGATGCACCTGACTCTGCGGGAATAACTCGCTCGCAAGGAAATGTTATGGGAATGGGAATTCACCTGATTGGAACTAGTGATGAAATAAACAGAATGGATTTAAAATCCAAGTTACTATCCGGTCATTTTCCTAGTAAACGTGGCGAAGTTCTGATTACAAATGAATTGTTCAAAAAGATGAACTTGAAATTAGGCGACCGGGTGACTTTGATATCCAGCACCATGTATGGCGATATGGCTATGTATAATTTTGTTGTATCGGGTATCATTCATTTTGGAACACAGGTTTTGGATAAAGGTATGATAGTAGCCGACATTGAAGACATTCGTTCGGCTTTAAACATGGAAGATGCAGCAGCAGAAGTGCTTGGTTTTTTTAATGATTCGCCCTACAAAGACTCTAAAGCAGTAGAACTATCGGTAGAATTCAATAAGGAAAATACGAAAAAGAATGATCATTTTTCGTTAGCCATGTCGCCAATGAGTGGTGTCGGTGGTATGGACTTTATGATTGCGTATTCCGAAAACGCACAGTACATCATCATTTTTATTTTCGTCTTCGCGATGTCTATTGTCCTTTGGAATGCCGGACTGGTAGGTGGTTTGCGGCGGTATGGCGAGTTTGGATTACGAATGGCTATTGGCGAAAGTAAACATGAAATTTATCAGTCTTTGATAGGCGAAGCGCTGTTAGTAGGTCTGATTGGCTCTTTTATAGGAATAGCATTTGGACTTGTTTTCTCATGGCTGATGCAACATTATGGTATTGATGCACGCAGCATGATGAAAAATACAACCATGATGTTACCGAGCATTTTCAGAGCGCAAATAACCACCACCACTTATTTTATCGGCTTTATTCCCGGGGTACTTTCAACAGTTATCGGAGCTTCGTTAGCAGGAATCGGAGTTTATAAACGGCAGACGGCGAATTTGTTTAAAGAGTTGGAAGGCTAAAGAAGCCCCCAACCCCTAAAGGGGAGTAATATAATATCACTTTAGTTTGGAATAAATAAAATTAAAAATTTAATATGAAATCAATGAATAAACTAATTAAATTCTCCCCCTTTAGGGGGTTGGGGGGCATGTTGCTATTGCTTCCAGTTTTTTTATCAGCCCAAAATTATCCTTTAGGCAAATCAATTATCGATAAAGTTGACAATAATATGTCCTCCAAATCACGCATTCTAACTGCCAAAATGGAAATAAATTCTGCCCGTGGCACACGAACTATGGAGTCAAAATCGTGGGGAACAGACAAAGACAAATCGTTTACCGAATATTTAGCTCCTGCGCGTGAAAAAGGTACCAAGATGTTGAAACTAAACAATCAGTTGTGGATTTATTCTCCCACGACGGATCGTGTAATTCAGATTTCGGGTCATATGTTGCGTCAATCGGTAATGGGCAGCGATATGTCGTATGAAGATATGATGACCGACCGTCCGCTGTTGGAACAATATAAAGCGGAAGTAAGTGGCGAAGAAACGGTTGATGGTCGCAAATGCTGGGTGGTGAACCTCACGGCCATCATTGCCGATGTTAATTATGCCTCCCAAAAAATGTGGGTTGACGAGGAAAGGTACATTCCAATGAAAGTGGAGCTATTTGCCAAAGGTGGAAAACTGCTAAAACGAATCACTTTCAGTGATATACAACGGATTCAGAACCGATGGTATCCGAAATCATTTGTGTATAAAGATATGCTCAAAGAGGGCAGGGGAACCAAAATGACAATTGAAAATATTCAATTTGATGTAACTATTCCAGCTTCGGTATTTAACAAAGGAAATCTGAAATAACAATACAAACTGGTATTTGTTAGGACAAGTCGTGGCGTGTCCTAACATCACCGGAATTTTGCTTTCTTGTTTTCCGTTTTTTTTTTATTCATTTACGGATGAAGAAATACAAGGGCGAAATAAAATGATTTGTTGATACCAAAATCTAAGTAATCAATAATATTTATTGATATTTTTTCTAAAATCAATATTTAGATAATCAGACTTGTAACTATTTACTTGTAACTACTTATGTTGGATTTTCAACCCAAAAACTATTTTCTTCTGTTCACCAGATAAATTCCAACCAACACCACAACTGCTCCACCAATTTCGTGGAACGTAAGCATTTCGCCTAAAAGCAAAACTGAGAAAATGCCTGTGAAAACGGTTTGGATCAGTAAACTGACCGAAGCAATTGTTGGGCTTATATGTCCCAATGCCTGATTGATAGCCAGCCAGCCGAGGAGCTGTGGAACTAAACCTAATGCAATCAACGCCAACCAACTGCTAGTGCTAAAACCCGAGAGTGGGGTGGAGGTAAACAAGCAAATGAGCCCTAAAACCATCGTGCTGGAAATCATGGAAATGGCGGTAAACGAAAATGTGTCGAGTGTATTTCTGCCTTTCCTAACGGTAATGAGGTATGCTCCGTAAAACATGCTGGCCATGATTGCCAATATATTTCCAAAATTTAGATTTGCTTGCAGTACTTGATTTAAGCCAATGATAATGATTACCCCGAAGATAGAAATGGCTGTTCCGATCCAGAAAATCCGGTTCGGTTTTTCTTTCATGAATAATAATGCGCCGATACCAACCCACACCGGAGCCAGATTGGCTAAAAGGGTAGAAATGGAGGCTTTTGAAAGCATGATGGAAGTGTTCCACAAGGCAATATCACAAGCAAAGATTATACCGCACACTATGGCAACTTTTACACTTTTAAGGTCGGTAATTGGTTTCTTAAAGTATAACCAAAACGGTATAATGCCAATTGTTCCAAAAAATAAACGGTAAAATCCCGATCCAAATCCGCTGACATTAGCAAGTTTTACCAATATGGCTGACCATGAGATGCACAGCACACCAAAAAGTAGTAAGAGGTAATGAATCCATGGATGGTTTTTATGTAATTTCTTTATCATAATTCAGAATCAAGAACTAAGATGTTATGACCAAGAGTTGCCACAATCATACGGTCGTTTCCGGAAATATCTTTCCGTAATTCAATATTTTGAAATCCAAGACCGGAAAGTAAATCGACTGTAGCTTTTCCATATTCACGGTTAATTTCAAAATACAATTTTCCGTTTGGCTGCAATTGTTTTTGTGCAAAAAATGCTATTTTACGATAAAAAAGCAACGGGTTATTGTCGGGAACAAACAATGCTGAATGTGGCTCGTATTCAAGTACATTCA
>Ga0209697_10002640_pt1 | contig 25485 bp, 18 predicted proteins | sample AliMusrvi5mmetaG_FD_184115 | JGI IMG/M metagenome (GOLD analysis project Ga0209697, IMG submission 184115) | Freshwater lake bacterial and archeal communities from Alinen Mustajarvi, Finland, to study Microbial Dark Matter (Phase II) - Alinen... | ecosystem: Environmental > Aquatic > Freshwater...
CGGTACACCCATGCCGCCCCCGGTCGAACCCGCTGTTCCGGAGGCGCCTGCTGATCCTTCACCCACTCCAACGCCTGCTGCCGCCCCGGTGCCGGCCCCAAAACCAGTAACTGCCGTCGCTCCCAAAAAAACACCGGCGCCTCCCAAACCGGTTGAGGGAAAAGGAGACGATCTCTCCGACAATACGACTGTCAGAGTTGATGTAAAACGCCTTGACGACCTGATGAATCAGGTTGGTGAACTGGTACTTGAACGAAACCGGATGATCCAGATCAATCAGGATCTGCAACAGAATGATACAAATCGCGCCGACTTCAACGAAGAGTTCGGCAAGCTCACCAAACGAATGAGTTTTGTCACCTCCGAATTACAGATGCAAGTCCTCAAAATGCGTATGATACCGGTAGAGAAAGTCTTTAAGAAGTTTCCCCGTATTGTTCGCAGTATGTCTCGTGATTTGGGCAAAGAAGTTGATCTGCAGATCGTCGGTGAAGAAACCGAACTGGATCGGTCTGTTGTTGACGAAATCGGCGATCCGTTGATCCATCTTATCCGTAACGCCATGGACCATGGCCTTGAAACTCCCGACGAACGTTTGGCTGCCGGAAAATCACGGAGCGGAACGCTCGTACTTGCCGCCGTTCACGAGGGTAATCAAATCATTATCAGTATTAAGGATGACGGTCGCGGCATCGACACCGAACGTGTCGGGCGTAAAGCGATTGAAAAAGGGCTTATTACGGAAGATCAATTTGCCGCCATGAGTCAGCGGGAAGTATACGACCTGCTGTTCCTCCCCGGTTTTTCAACCAAGGATAAAACAACCGATCTGTCCGGACGCGGCGTCGGCATGGACGTGGTCAAGACCAACATCAAAAAGCTGAACGGTCTGATTGAAATAAAAAGCGTCAAGAATCTCGGATCCGAATTCATCCTGCGCCTGCCACTGACTCTGGCAATTATCCAATCACTGTTGGTTGAAGTTGAGGGAGAAATCTACTCCATTCCACTTTCATCGGTTCTGGAAACCATCAGGGTCGATCAACGCCAGTTCCACCTGATCGGCGGACAGGAGGTTCTCAAGCTGCGGGATATTGTTCTGCCGCTGATCCGGCTGCAAAGAGTATTTAATGTCCAGCCGCGGGGCGATGCCGAGAACGTTTGTTATGTTGTCGTGGTGGGTGCCGCCGAGAAGAGAATGGGGCTTATTGTTACCCGTCTGGTTGGTCAACAGGAGGTCGCCATCAAGTCTCTCGGCAACTACCTGGCGAACATCCCCGGCATCGCCGGTTCAACCATCCTCGGTGACGGACGTGTCGCCCTGATCATTGATCCGGTTGCAATGTCGGAAGGGTGCGAATAAACTGGCACCTAATTATTGAAACATGTAGTTTGGCAGAGCATCTTCGGTAATAACGCCCAAGGAGTGAAACGTGGCTATCAGCGATAAAGATTTTGAGCAACTCCGTGATTTTATTTACAATATTTGCGGAATGTATTTCCACACCACCAAAAAGTATTTTTTGGAAAGCCGTCTCACCCGCCGCATGGAGGCTACCGGCACAAAATCATATCAGGACTATTACCTGCTGCTCAGGTCACCGCGTGGTTCGGAAGAACTGAAGTTTTTGATGGATGAAATTACTACCAACGAAACCTATTTTTTCCGCAATGTTCCTCAGTTGGCGGCACTTGAGAACAAACTGCTGCCCGAACTGGTCGAAGTGAAGAACAAAATGGGGTTCCGAAAATTGCGGATATGGAGTGCAGCGTCATCTTCCGGGGAGGAAGCCTATACCATGGCCATGATTCTCCTTGAAAAACGCTCTACCCTGCTCAAAGACTGGATCATCGAAATTGTCGGTACCGACATCAATGAAACCGTCATCGCCCAGGCAAAGGAAGGAGTTTACAACGCCTATTCCGTCCGAAATATCCCGGATGTCTACAAGCGCAAATATATTCGCGAGGATAACGGCAAGTTCATCCTGTCTCCCGAGGTTAAAAAGTTTGTTACCTTCAACAAGCTCAACCTGTACGAAGATTCCAAGATGATCTTTATGAAAAGTTTTGATTTCATCTTTTGTGCCAACGTTTTGATCTATTTCGATATTGCATCGAAATCGAAAGTTGTCCAGCACTTTTATAACAACCTGCAGCCCTACGGTTACTTCTTTGTTGGACAGTCGGAATCCCTGCACGGCGTCAACGACAAATTCAAGACGGTTCACTTTCCCGGTGGTTTTGGCTACAAAAAATAGCCCGAGAGGTTTTATTATATGGATAAGATGACGATGTTGGAGCGGGCCGAAATATTGGTGGGAGCCGTAGACGATCTTCCTACCATCCCGATTGTTGCGACTAAGGTGCTGCAGCTGCTTGATGATCCGGATGTCAGCGTTGAAGAGATCGCCGACCTGATGTTGTCGGATCAGGTTATGACGGCGCGGGTCATGAAACTGATCAATTCTCCCGTCTATAAACCGGCGCAGGAAATCACCTCGTTAAAGCGCGCTCTTGTGTACCTCGGATTGCGCCATGTTCGTGAACTGGCCTTGACAACATCGGTTATCAATGCGTTTGACGGGACATCGGGGGCATTGGAGCTGAATTCATTCTGGGAACATTCCTTCGGCGTCGGCATGGTATCGAAAATCATCGCCAAGATGGTTGGCTACGGGGATCTGGAAAAAGCCTATATCTCCGGAATCATCCATGATCTGGGAGAAGTGTTCTTAAGCAACTTCCTGCGCGACCCTTTTATGGGGGTACTGGAACATATCAAATCGCATCCGGTGAAACTTATCGATGCCGAGGCGGAACTGCTTGGCACCACCCATTGCGAGATAGGCCTCTGTATGGCGCGCAAATGGAATTTCCCCGAGCCCTACTGCGATGTAATAGCGCATCATCATACCCCGGGCAAAGCAACGGAAGATCCGATTCTCTGTGCCATTGTCAATCTGTCCGACCTGTTCTGTACGGTACGTGGCTTGAACTACGGCGGACGCGAATGGATCAGTTTCAACCTGAGTGAAGAAGAAGCCTGGACGATCCTTAAAAAAGAATCACCCGCATTGGCAGATTTGGATGTGGAACGTTTCTGTTACGAACTGGACGACGCAATACCCGATGTTGCAGAGATGGTCACCTCCATGTTTACTCCATCATGACGAAATAAAAAGGCGACTGACTGTGATGATAATGCCGCAGCAAACGAAAACCCGTGTTCTGATTGTTGACGACTCCTCCTTTATGAGGATGGCTATTCGTAGCGTCCTGTCGAAAGATCCGTCAATAGACATTGTCGGCACCGCCGCCGACGGCGTGGAAGGTGTCGAAAAAGCCATCTCTCTCAGACCGGATCTTATCACAATGGATGTCGAGATGCCGCGCTTGGACGGCATTGCCGCTCTGAAACAGATAATGGCCAAGGCGCCGACCAAGGTCATAATGGTCTCTACCCTGACCAATGAAGGAGCCAAATCGACGTTTGAAGCACTTGATGCCGGTGCTATTGATTACATTCCGAAAAACGTCACCGACTCGTCAGACGCCCAGAACATATTCCGTCAAGAGCTGATGCGGAAGATCAAGGACGCAATGGCTTCACACATGCGGCGTCCGTCCGGCATGCCCCTGGCAGCGATGCGTCCCGCAGCTCCCGCAATCTCGGTACCGCAGCGACCGACTACATCAAAATTCCTCGGAAAAAAAATCCAGTACGTCGGCATCGGCGCATCTACCGGGGGGCCGGTGGCACTGCAGGAAGTCCTCTCACGCATCCCGGTCAATTTTCCGTATGGCGTCATGGTCGGCATCCACATGCCGAAAGCGTTTACCGGGCCGTATGCGGACCGGCTCAATGCCAAATGCTCCATGACTATCCGCGAGGCGGTTGATGGTGACATTCTCAAACCGGGACTGGCGCTGATTGCACCGGGAGGTATGCATACAACGCTGGTCAAACAGGGAACACACATTATTGTCAGGACTCAGCCCACCAGTTCTTATCCGCAATATGTTTACATCCCCTCGGTTGACCTGATGATGTCAAGCATGGCCGAAGCGACCGGCGGGGCAATGCTCGGGGTAATTCTAACCGGGATGGGCAATGACGGCTTCAAGGGAATGCAGATGCTCAAGCAGAAGGGGGGCGTGACAATTGCGCAGGATGAAGCGAGTTCAACCATTTACGGTATGCCGAAAGCCTGTGTGGATGGCGGGGTAGCCGATGAAGTGCTGCCGCTCGGACAGATTGGTTTTGAGATATCGAAGTTTATGTAATGGTGGAACACCATTGATACGAGCAAGGAAAAGGGCCGAATCGTTTATGCGATCCGGCCCTTTTATAATAACGTCATCTCACCGCGTAAACAACCAGTTGCGACCCGGAAACCTCCACCCGGCAGTTTGAAAAACCGCGACGTTTGAGGCGAAACATGATGAGCGGGGCTACCAGCGGATGAACCCCCGGCAGAATCAGCGGAAAATGGATGTAGGACATACCCATAATGGCCGTTATGGTGGCCTTCAGATCGAACTTGCCGGTTTTCTTGCGCCGTTTTTCCCGGTTTCGGTCGGGTAACATACGCTTAACTGTGCTCGCTGGTTTCATGGAACTCCAGCATTTTCCAACTCTCGATCGTATTATCAAGACGCCACTGACTACCGGCCATATAGGTCAGCTTACCTTCACCGTCGATATAGACGTGCATTGCCTCTTTCTTTTCAAAATCCTCGATCGGCTTCTTTTCGCCGGTCACCCAGCGGGCCGTTACATAGCTGACCGGTTCAAACGCAACTTTTACGCTGTATTCGTGTTCGAGACGATGCATAACCACCTCGAACTGCAGCAAACCGACCGCACCGATGACCCAATCCGATCCCATCACCGGCTTAAAAACCTGGGTGGCCCCCTCTTCCGCCAGCTGCACCAGTCCTTTCTCCAACGCCTTTGACTTCATCGGGTTCAAGAGGCGCACCTCGCGGAAATGTTCCGGAGCAAAGCTGGGAATACCGGTGAATTTCAGATCTTCACCCATCGTAAAGGTATCGCCGATCTTTATCGTGCCATGATTATGGATGCCGATAATATCGCCCGGCCAGGCTTCTTCCACGTTGGTGCGGTCCTGGGCCATGAAGATCGTGGCGTTGGCTATCTGGACGTCACGCCCCAGGCGGACGTGTCGGACTTTCATGCCACGGGTGAACTTGCCGGAACAGATGCGAAAAAATGCGATCCGGTCGCGGTGTGCCGGATCCATATTTGCCTGGATCTTGAACGTAAAACCGCTGAACGGCTCTTCATAGGGTGATACCGTGCGGGTGGCAGCCTCGCGCGGCAGCGGATGCGGCGCATACTGGACAAAGGCGTCGAGCAACTGCTGCACGCCGAAGGTATTGATGGCGCTACCGAAGAAAACCGGCGTTTGACGACCTTCAAGATACGCCGTCATATCGAAGGGGTGAGCCGCCCCCTCCAAGAGTTCGATATCGTTGCGCAGCTCTTCCACCTGACTTCCCAGCAGCTCATCGAGGCGTGGGTCGTTCAAACCGGTAACCGTGATAATTTCACCCGTACCGTTGTCGGATTCGGCGTCGAAAAAGGTCAGTTCCTTGGTATACAGATGATAGGTGCCCCGAAACCGTTTCCCCATCCCGATCGGCCAGGTGATCGGAGCTGTCTGCATATGGAGGTTTTTTTCAATGTCATCAAGCAGGTCAAATGGTTCCTGCCCTTCACGGTCAAGCTTGTTCATGAAGGTCATGATCGGAGTGTGGCGGAGCCGGCAGACCTCCAGCAGTTTTCTGGTCTGACTCTCGACGCCCTTGACGGAGTCGATCACCATCAATACCGAGTCAACAGCGGTTAAAACGCGATAGGTATCTTCTGAAAAATCGTTGTGACCCGGAGTATCCAGCAGGTTGATCTCGCAGTCGTCATAGGTAAACTTCATGACCGACGAAGTAACCGAAATGCCACGCTGTTTTTCCAGATCCATCCAGTCGGAGGTTGCGTGGCGTGCGCTCTTTCGGGCACGAACCTCACCGGCCTGCTGAATGGCGCCGCCGAAAAGCAGCAGCTTCTCCGTGATGGTGGTTTTCCCGGCATCGGGGTGGCTGATAATGGCAAAGGTACGGCGTTTCTCGACTTCTGACTGATTGAACAGTTCCACGGGTAGCAGCTCCTTGTAGGCAATCGAAAGGCGGGCAAGCCCGCCTGGTTTTTCTTAAAATAGTTTCCGTCCAGGCGGGCAACCGGGTCCGTACTTACCCTTTAAACACCAGACGATCAAGACACCACCTGCCGCCACCGGCAAGCACCAGATACAGGGCCATGCCCAGCAGAGCGGTGTTATACTCGATGCCGTGTCCGCGACCGGCAACGCCAGTGAGGTTAAGAAAAAAACCGTTGACCCAGTTAATTTTATAGATAGCCACCAGCATGACCGTCGAAATACCGGCCGCTGAAAGGCGGGTCAGAAACCCGGTCAGAACGCCGAATCCGCCGGCAAATTCGGCAATGATCGCCAGCAGAGTAAAAATAGGCGGAATACCCATTTTTTCTTCGAAGGTCTTGAACGTCGCCGTGAGCCCCTGGCCGCCAAAGAGCCCCAGGAGCTTCTGAGACCCGTGTGCCATAAAGATCAACCCGAGCGGAACTCGCAGCATCAAAGGAGCTATCAAATCCTTTACGTCAAAGTTTCCCTTAGCCATGCCTGCCCCCTCCGATCTCCTTACCGGTGCAAAATAACACGTTTTAAATCGTCATTGGACAAAAAAGTATGTTCCGACGGGGGTTACACAACAGGAGGGCACCGGGATCCCGTGTTATTCTGCAACTTCACACCCGGACATCTAACGTCAGCTTAGCTTAATACGGTTTTCCTGTCAATGTTACTGCACATCGTTTCACCGCCATTACATTGCGTTGCCGAGCGGATCAAGAGAGAGCTGGATGAGGAAAAGTATCAATTCATTGATGGCTGCCCCAGAGATTGGGCGAAACAACCTCGGCCAGAACCATCTTCAATAGCCGGACTGGATGGTGGTTATGTTCACGCAGCTGATCAGAAGTGGAGAACCGAAGGTGGTTTAATAACGACGGAAAGGAAAATCCTGACAAACAGAAGGGTATATTGTTGTCTCAACACATATGCGATCTACCTCAACATCGTCGCATACGGATCGTGATTTTCATGATTTTTCACGGCACGCTCAAGAGACGTGGTCACATAACAGTAGAAGCAGCCTCCCGGACAGGTAGTATCCATTCCGATATCAACCGTCTTCAGACAATTACATCCAGTACGAGAAGGACCAGGGGCAAGATTCGAAACTCGTTTTTCTATGTCAGAACCGTATGCCTGGAACAGTTCAAGCCCGCAACATGTAGCGGTCGGGAAATGCTCACCATATTCCTGATTACAGCAGACCCGCAGTTCAATTCCACGATGCCGGGCTATTTCTTTCAGGTCGGCCAGAAGTTCATCCTCTTCGGAACCAATGGAACGAATCGCAGAATATTTACCAAGAGCTGTCTTGTGGCGAACCGGATCAGGTGTGCGCCACCGAATATCGCGCCAATCAGGAGCTTTTGATAGTGCTTTCAGATATGGCTCAACAAAGCTCACGTTCACTACACGGGTAGCACCTTGCAGTTGTTCCGAGATTTGTTCAAAATTCTTACGATGCCATTTTGTGCTATATTCCGTTGAAACCAATATCGGATCATAACGCCACTGGATAGCAGTCGCTGCAGGAAGATCGGCAGAAACCTGCAAAAAGGTATCAATAACCGCAGAAAGCTCGGGAATACCTGGCTGTATCTCTTTGCCATAACCGGTTATGGTATATTGGAAGGAGTACGGAATCCCTTCAAATCGTAAGTTTTCCAATTGCTCTATAAACGGCCCGGCAAATTTTGTCCAGAAAAGATAGCCAAGTACGTCCTCCTGTTTTAACGACACCCGAAACCTGCCGTTTTTCCCACCGCCGAAAACGGTTCTATATTCAGCAAAACCATCTTTGCGCCGTTCCTCAAACCAGGTGCCAAAGTAGTGAGGTATGTCTGTTCTCCGTGATGCACTGATTATATGCATGATGTATCCGCCTCCCCGGTCATGTTCGCCCTTCCCACATCTTTCTTGCCTCTTCCATGCGGTCATACATGTCGCCACCTCACCAATCCGGTATATGCCAGAATTGCTTTACTATCATATTTTACGTTGCGTCGTAGCGTTCGTTGCGTGAAACTGCTTTTCTCAGGGTTAACTGTACTCAAACTTTCAAAGCAATTATTCAGTTATTCACCCTTCCACAGCTTTAGCACGGATATAGCTACTGCAAATAGAATGGACGATAATTTGGTCTGGCTTGGATATACGGGTCGGAGACTGTTTGGGGATGGATGGTCCAAGATCCAGCTATCATGACGAAAATCGCTGTTATCAAAGGCTCACTATTCATCTTTTGCACCGCGACGTTCTTGTTCACCCTTATCAGTCGCTTTGCCCGGAAATTGGCCACTGCCGAAACCGGTCAAATTGAAAGCATTGTTTTTGGGAATAACAAGCTGTAATATCTCACGTAACTCATCTCCGCCCTCGCCAGAATCATTATTCTTAAAGCCCTTCGTAATTTTTGTGCCTTTTCTTTGTCCAGTCTCTGGGCAAGAACTCTCACTTGAAAGAAGCAGCATCATGAACGTGTACGAAATCATCAACACAAGGATTACGGAACTCTTGGAATCTGGAACCGTCCCTTGGCATAAACCGCGGAACGGAAGCTCATCAATGCCAAAGAACATTGCCAGCAAAAAGGAGTGCCGGGGAGTGAATCTGTTTCTGTTAGCCTTACAATTCTCCATACTGGAAGTCAATACTTGAACCGAGTTACTGGTGAAGAATACGACAGCATCTTTATTCACAATTCAAAATGAGCTGTACGAATATTTGGGTAGCTTGTGGGATGAGCTTTCACCCGAAACCATCATTATGAAGTTCAGAGAAATTTTAATGTAATATTCAGAAACCGGCGACATAAAAACGGCTAAGTGGCTGTATTTCGTCAAGGGCAATCTTTCCACAAAAAATGTGGATAACCCTGTTGAAACTGTGGATATGTTTCAAAAACGTCACAAAAACATTGGCTTTTTATCGTTTTGCACAGCGAATAACCACTACTTGTAACTACCTGATTTATCGTGTCAATAGTTTATTTTCAGAGCCGTAATATTTCATTAGAAAGTGATGGCAGCACCAGATTCTAAAAATTAGGCACTTTTCCAGCAGCAAGCCAAAAAACAGCACAAATACACTCACTGGGGGCCGTCAAACGTCCCCTGATTTTTTATCCAAGTGCATTCATGTACAACCAAGGAGACGACCATGACGATCAATACACTGTTCGGTGCAGATAAAATTCAAGCAAACCACGCACCATCAAATTCAAGCAGATCAAAGCAGTTTTCGAAACTCTGACTGTACGCGAAGAGGGAACAAATTACTTGAAGACTTGAACTCGATTTACTTCACCTTCTCAGATATACGAGACCTTTTCGTTCTTAAGCAAGGAACCCAAAGAAATGTTCATTACAGCCCATCTCGACGGCAAGAACCGGATTATATGCATGGATATCGTTTCTGTAGGCTGCATCAATCTGAGTATCAGACATTTGCTTCCCAGCAAGGAGAGTAAAGGTTACACCAGAGGTTACATAAACTCAGATAATAAAACAAAAAAGCACCCACAGAATAAACTGTAAGTGCCTTATATTATTGGTGGGCGGCACGGGATTCGAAGGCGGAAAAACAGCACCACAAAACAAGGTTTAACCCATTAATATCACACTATTTAAAGCATCTACCTCATCGAGCAGAGTCCATCCAAGTCCAACAAAAAGTGGTAGAAGTTGTCCTATTGGTGAAAGTCAGGTGAAAGCTTTTGAGAGATCCTATCGTTGCGCACCACATCCAAACCTGAATAAAAAACACGGGAAAGAGAAAATCCGTTTGATGACTTTCATAGCAATTTTCATCTCCTCTTCCGGGACCGAAACCTTCGCCGCAACAACTTTAAGCAAGTAGTGCTCCGCAAGATAGTTGTCAATCAGATAACCAAGCTGCTCTTTCACCTCCGGCTTTTTGTCAAAACCTTCTTTTTAGGACCAAACAATTTGTAAATCATCCGGACTCCATCATTAAGAGATCTGTCTCAATATGATCCTTATTTTATGATCACCCGGTCCATTGACACGCGACCTCCGCCGCTTATGATAACTACCCCGTTGATAGTCGTGTAACCGACGCGCGTGCTCAAGCCGCTGTCATACCCACCACGCAAGGTAAAGCTCAATCCCCGCGACAAAACAAGGTCTTCAGGAAATTCCATTGACCGCATTTGAACGACATCTCCGTCTGCGACGGCAGCATATGCGCTGGCAATAGTACCATAGTAGGTACCGTTGATCATGACGTTGTTTTGTAACGTGAAGGTTGCTGTGACGTTTTTGTTAGCATCCATAGTGACGCTACAGTCGCCGCCATTACTACAGTCACCGCCCCACCCGCCGAATATAGAACCGCTGTTCGGGGTGGGCAGTAACAAAACTGTTGCATTGGCGGGATAGGAGACGGAGCAGTTCCCATAAGTGCACGGCGCTGCCGGGGTGCCTGACGGATTATTGGTTACGGTACCACCACCAGTGCCATTCAAGCTAACCGTAAGTGAATACGCCTGTATAGCCACCGTACTGCCGGTTACCTGTGGTGCGGCACTATAGTTGCCATCACCTGACTGGTCATATTGGACTATGCAGGTACCAACCGAGGCAATCATAGTGAAAGTGGCACCGTTATTTGTGCAAACACCAGGAGTGCCGCTACTGTAGTTGACGGCCAGGCCGGAAGAAGCCGAGGCAGCAACAGCAAACTGGCTGCCAAGGGCAGCAGACGAGGGGGATACGGAGGTGACCGTTATCGTCTGGCTCAAGGGCGGCACCCGAACTGTGTTGCTGGCCGCTGAAGGCGTGCTGGATCCCATGATGTTGGCGGCAGTAACCGAAAAGGAATAGAGTGTTCCGTTGGTCAAACCACTGATCGTAATCGGGCTACCGGTACCAGTATTAGTAATACTATCCGGATGAGAGATAACCGTATAGTTGCTGATCTCACTGCCACCATTATCTATCGGCGCGGAAAAGCTGACTATCGCAAGCGAGTTCCCTCCTACTGCACTGACTGAAGACGGAGGAGCGGGAACAGTGGCAGGTACTGCCGCGCTTGTCAGACTCGAAGGGACACTGGTCCCGGCGCTATTAATTGCGGCAACGGTAAACGTGTAGGGCAAGCCGTTGGTAAGACCGCCAACCGTTATGGGGCTCGTCGTGCCACTACCTGTAAAACCACCAGGATCTGATGTCACTGTATAGCTGGTAATGGCACTGTCGCCATTGGTTATCGGCGGACTGAAACTTACCGTTACCTGGCCGTTCCCGGCAACGGCCGCACCAATAACCGGTGCACCGGGAGCGGTTGCAACCCAGTGATTTACAAGTTGCGCACCGTCTACCGACCCAAGACCGGTGGCCAGGTCGTAACCATCGGTAGCGGCATAGCCCGTAACACCGGGAACAGTATTGTTGCCGGATAGTATATCATGATACGCAACCGGGCCACCTGGCGCACGCTGAGCTTCGGCTAACTGATAAAAACGTGCATTGGCATTCCCTTGCCGTTGGCCTGTTTTTTGAACGATCAATGCCATTATCCCGGCAAATGCAGGGGAAGAGGCTGATGTACCGCCAACAAGATACCATCCAGCTTGACTCTTGATACGGTAACCATCGTGGCTTGACGCGCTAAGCGAAACATCGGGAATATCCCGTTTACCATCAGCCGGAACGCCCAGCCCTGCCTGCCATGCAGGCTTGTCATAGAGTGAAGAAGCACCGCCACCAGTTGCCCATAATCCGGTGCAGGGGACTTGGTCTGCCGGACAATAGTTTGCCGAAGCGCTCTCGTTCCAGGCGGTTTCGGGAACATAACTCTTTGCAGAAACGCCGTACAAGCCATTGGACGTATTCCAGTAGCTACCTGAACCTTCATTAAAAAGGGTTCCTCCCACTGCAACATTATAGGGGGTTGAAGCGAGTCCGTTAACTGCCGGTCCAGTCCCTGTATCGTCGCTTCCGTAATCACAGCCTGCCGCTCCAGAGTCTCCTGTTGAGACAAACACCGTAATACCCTGGGCCGCTGCCTGCGCCCAAAGGTTATTGTAGAAGATATTTTCTGCCTCCCCCATTTGCGCCTCGCATTGACCGAAACTGACGCTCATTACCGGAGCAAGGTCGTTATCGATGATGTACTGGGCCGATAGGTCTACACCATCGGTGGAAGCGGTTGATAGAGACGTTACAAACTTTATTGTGGCATTTTTAGCGATCGCACCGGACCATTCCACATCAAGATCAGCCTCAACGTCTTCGTCTAACCCTTGGTCGCCAGGGTCCGTTCCATTTACAAGAATCTGAGGAGCGTTGGTTGGGAGTCCAAATGTGGTGCGAAATGTTTTCCAATTGGCAGGGGATGAGGATGAATGCGTACGTCCCACGATTGCAATACTCTGCCCGGTACCGTCTATGCCAGCACTGTACAACGGATTAAGATTATAGATCGTTGCAAAGTCGCCAGGCGCCAGACTTTTGTTAGCACCTGATGTATAGCTGGGCGTCCGCCCCTCGAAAAAAGGGCGAATACCACTGTTCATCTGTCGGCGCGGGAAGTTATGCAGCGTACTGATTCCTGCGACGAGATCACCAAGCGCACGCGGGATTGATGGATTCAGAGCATTCGCATGATAGAGTCGACCTTTTACCTTGTAGTTGCGCATCTGAGTGCGAAAAGTTCGTTCAACATCAGCTACGGTACCGGTGAAATTGATCCACGTTCGCCCCTTGGGGACGTTTTCAACACGGAATCCCTGGGAAGTGAGCCACCCAGTCACTACGCTGAGATCGTCAGAAGACGGGCCAAAGCGTTCGCCAAACTCCTCCGGAGTCAACCATTTATGATAGTTTTCGGAGGAGGGATTCTGCTGATTGGCCACAAGATGCTGGATAGAAGCCTGTTTCTCCGCTGTAATACGCAGAGAGAGCACCATACGCTCCATACGTAAAGAGCGATCTGTACTACTGACTTCAAACTGTGAGTGGGCATGAGGATGAATATTTCCGTACAGCGTCACCCTGTCGCTGTCCTCAATTTTGCGTCCATCCTTCGCAAAAACGTGAGGGGTGACAAAAAGACACAAGACCATAAGCACAAAAAAAATTTTAATGATTTGGAACATGAAACAATACCCAATTTTATTGGAGAGATCATAACTCAGGGAAGAGTTACTGTAGCAGAATTTACAACAGCAGAAAACCAAATTGATTCATTCTTTTGAAATCACATGAGGCCAGGAACCGCTGCGCGGCACCAACCTATCGGTCGTGAAGGTTTTTTTGAGTTATCATGTACGGTTGCTTTTACAAGTTCAGTTAAGTACCGGCTTGCATAGCTACCACAATGCAAGCCGGATCTGCATATCAACGAAATGAGGACATCACCCTTTTGTGAGCAAGCCCCCTAATTTAAAGGACAGCTTAGATTATTATAACTATCGAGTGTTGTTGCCAGGGCATCATAGCTTCCTGCCTGAACAGCATTTTTAACCGCTGATTTCACTTCACTCACGGATAACGGGAATCCGGTAATTCGTGAATCCTGCGCATTCAATAGCGCAGCGGCACTTTGACGCGCGAGATTGGAAATACCGCCACCGGTACTGTTCAGCGCCTGCAGTAAAGTTATGTCAGGGGTGAAAGCGGTTATACCAAAAACAGTATCAAAGCTGTCAGTGGGGTGCAGGGCGCTTGACCAGTTGCCGGTATGATTTTTCCAGTAACCGAGGCTGCATCCTTTAGCCGTTGTTAAAGGGGCTGGAAGCTTCCAGAAACCGAAGTCGATGGTAGCGTCCGAGCTATAGTTGTTACTGAGCGTCACAGCAGCCGAACCGCTATTACTGTCAAGAGTGCGGCTGGTTCCCTGCAACGCTGGAGACGGTGTAAATCCGTTCGGTGTGGTAACAGTAACGGTATAATTCCCCGCACACAATCCGGCAAACTGATAGTGCCCATCGGCATCGGTAACTGTGGTCTGTCCATTGCCGAGCAACACAGTTACCCCGGCTATCCCTTTTTCCCCGTAATTCTGGATCCCATTCCTGCTCACGTCGTTCCAAATGAAGTTACCTATAGTTCCTGTGCATACGGGGGCAACTATCTTGTAAAAACCAAAATCAATGTTCTGAACCGAGCTGTTATTATTGTTCAAAGTAACCTTTACCGGAGACCCTTTACTGTCTTTTGCCGTATTCGCCCCCGATGCAACAGCCGTTGGCATATAACCGGAAGGAATGGAAACAGAAACGATATAATCGCCGGCGCAAAGATTGGTAAACTGATAATAGCCTGAAGCATTCGTTACGGTTTTGATACCATTGCTCAACGTAACCTGGACATTTGCGAGTCCCGGTTCCGAACCGTCCTGTGCGCCATTCTTGTTCAGATCATCCCAGACAAAATCACCAATTTTGCCGGAACAGGCCTGCGGTGGTTTGACAAAGCCAAAATCGGCAGCCCGATTGGAACTGTTGTCCGAAGAGAGGACAACAGCGACGGAGGACGCCGTAGTGGCAACGTAATTGCAAGGCGCAGCTACCTTTACCGTGTAATTTCCTTTGCAGAGACCAGTAAACAGGTAGTGTCCGGTTGTATCCGTAATCGCAGATGTGCCGTTACTTAGAACAACTTTTACCCCGGCCAGTCCAACTTCTCTGCTACCTTCCACACCATCTTTATTGGAGTCATCCCAAATAAAACCACCAATACTGCCAGAGCATTGCTGCTTTTGCGTATCTCCACAATGATTTGGCCCGCCGGGAAAAGTACCACTACTGAAGGAATCAAGGGTTTTAACAAGCGCATTCACAGTAGAAGCTGACAATGTGCCGGAACCGACAGGAGGAACCATCAGCGATCCGATCAAAGCGTCGGCACTGTTTATTGCCTGCTGAACCGCAGCAGGAACTATGGTGCCAGTGGCAACATTCAGTTTGCCGGCAATCAGTTGCTGCCCGAGAGAAAGCAGTCCGTTACCGGAGGCTGGGGCAGAGATGATTGAAAGGAGCTGATTCTGCGTGTAGCTGATGGTGCCGAGCTTGAAAGTCGTAACCGGCCAGCTTTCCAGATGATTTATCCAGTAGCCGTTGGAAAATGCACAGCTCTTGGTGTTGCAGATAATCCACGCGTCGTCGCTTGCGCTTGCATTCTTTCCGGACGAATCAAAAGCGGTCACGGTGGCGGTATTAACAAACGAATTGCTGCAATACTGTTTTGGTTGATCCAGTTGCGGAATCTGCGCCGATGTCAGGGTAACGGCATCGCCTGCTTTAAGAGCACCAACTTCATAACCGGTGACGGCAATAGTGGCGTCGCTAAGAGTTACCTTAGCGAGATCGGAACTACCGCAGTTGGATATGACCATACGATACGCCAGAGTCGATTGTTTAATATGCCCGTTGTACTTTTGCACGCTGTCGCTTGTCTTATCATCATCGTCGGTTTTATCGTCACTATCGCCATTTCGCACATTGCCATCATCTGTACCCTCGTCAGAAATAGCGTGTTGGAACAGCTTAATACTGCTATAGCTGTCATACGTTCCGTTACCTATTTTATCCAGCAGGTCATTCCCGTTGCCCGGATCAAACCAGGATGAACTTTTCATGGTTGCGGCGGTGTCCGGGGTGTCGGCATCAAGCCATACCGGCACACATGCAGGAGCTACCGGAACCTTGCAGTAATCATCCTTAGTCCCGGACTGACCACAGTAGTCGTGATCACAATCGGATTTTGCACAATAGGAACCTTTAGACTCGGAAGCGCCGCAGTGAGTTTCCTTGCGGGTTACTTCATGGCAATACCCTTCCTTGTCCTGTTTGGAATCATTACAGTATGCCCTGTCTGCATCCCCCCGTTTGCAATAATCCTCTTTTACCTCACCGGTTTTACAATGTTTATCTTTACTCCCCGTAATGACGCAACTGGTACTGACCTGCTTCTTGAGCTGGATACAGGCAGGCGATTCGACACTGCACGTCGCGCTGGAGTTGGCTGAAATGGTACGGCCATTTATTACTCCGTTCGCACTACATGAGATTGTATCTACCGAACTGTTGCCGGATGGGACGTAACTGCCGGTTACCGTTGCCGAGGCGCCTGCGGCAAGCGTGGCCGGCATTCCGGTAAACAACACGCCGGGATTACTGCTGTTGCAGATAAGGCCGGTAAGCGATTCATTACCGTTATTTTTAATCACCGCAGAGAGGGCAATTGCCTGCCCAGGCGCAGGTGCATTGGTACAGGTTTCTGCAACTGTCATGGATGGCGCAGTCGCAATAGTGCAGGTTGCGCTAGAGTTAGTTGAAACAACGGCGCCATTTAGTAATCCGTTTGCCTTGCAGGTGATTGTTTCGGTGGAATTTTTTCCTGCGGGGAGATAGCTTCCTGATAATTGTGCAGCTTTCCCTGCTGCGAGAGTGGCCGGGATACCGGCAAACGCTACCCCCATATTGTCAGAGCAGCTTACCCCGGTAAGATCTTCATTTCCTGTATTGGCAACGGTTGCCAGGATACTGATGGACTGACCAGGTGCTGGGGCATCGGCACAGCTTTCAGTCAAGCTCAAGGCCGGGGCTGAGGTGATATTGCACGTACCGTTGGAAGTTATGCCGGCACTATCCTTATTTACAGCGCCAGTGGCGGTACAGGTTATGGCATCAGCCGAACCGCTTGTCTGCGGAATGTAGCTGCCGGTAAAGGTGGCAACACCGTTTACAGCAAGCGTGGACGGTACGCCGGCAAGAGACGCGCCGTTGGAATCCGTGCAGACAATGCCGGTAAGGGATTCGTTGCCCGTATTGGTCAAGGTCGCACTCAGGACGCTTGCACTACCGGGAGAAGGTGCATTGGTACAGCTCTCGGTCAAGCTCAGGGCCGGTTTGGTGGTGATATTGCACGTACCGTTGGAAGTTATGCCGGCACTATCCTTATTTATAGCGCCAGTGGCGGTACAGGTTATGGCATCTGCCGAACCGCTTGTCTGCGGAATGTAGCTGCCGGTAAAGGTGGCAACACCGTTTACAGCAAGCGTGGACGGTACGCCGGCAAGAGACGCACCGTTGGAATCCGTGCAGACAATGCCGGTAAGGGATTCGTTGCCCGTATTGGTCAAGGTCGCACTCAGGACGCTTGCACTACCGGGGGACGGTGCATTGGCACAGCTCTCGGTCAAGCTCAAGGCCGGTTTGGTGGTGATGCTGCAACTCGCAGCAGCAGGGGTGCTGCTCACAACCGAACTGCTGATGGCACCCTTGGCGCTGCAGGTGATCGTATCACTCTTTGGACTTACCAGGTCGGTGTAATTGAAGGTTTTCGTGACCGACCCGCCGACAGCGATATCGGCAAGCGTTACCGAACCGCCAATCCCATCGGTGCAGCTGACACCGGTCAGGGCCTCGTTGCCGGAGTTATTAATGGTAGCAGTGAAGACCATCGGCTGACCGGGAGCCGGTGCATTGGCGCAGGTTTCGGTCAAACTCAAGGCCGGAGCGGTGGTAATGCTGCAACTCGCTGCAGCAGGAGTGCTGTTCACAACAGTACTGCTGATGGCACCCTTGGCACCGCAGGTGATCGTATCACTCTTTGGACTTACCAAATCGGTGTAATTGAAGGTGTTCGTGATCGACCCGCCGACAGCGATATCGGCAAGCGGTACTAGGCCGCCAATCCCATCGGTACAGCTGACACCGGTCAGGGCCTCGTTGCCGGAGTTTTTAATGGAGGCAGTGAAGACCATCGGCTGACCGGGAGCCGGCGCATTAGCGCAGGTTTCAGTCAAGCTCAAGGCCGGAGCGGTGGTAATGCTGCAACTCGCTGCAGCAGGAGTGCTGTTCACAACAGTACTGCTGATGGTACCCTTGGCACCACAGGTGATCGTATCACTCTTTGGACTTACCAGGTCGGTGTAATTGAAGGTTTTCGTGACCGACCCGCCAACAGCGATATCGGCAAGCGGTACCGGGCCGCCAATCCCATCGGTGCAGCTGACACCGGTCAGGGCCTCGTTGCCGGAGTTTTTAATGGTGGCAGTGAAGACCATCGGCTGACCGGGAGCCGGCGCATTGGCGCAGGTTTCAGTCAAGCTCAAGGCCGGAGCGGTGATAATGCTGCAACTCGCAGCAGCCGGGGTGCTGCTCACAACCGAGCTGCTGATGGCACCTTTGGCGCCGCAGGTGATCGTATCACTCTTTGGACTTACCAAATCAGTGTAATTGAAGGTGTTCGTGATCGACCCGCCGACAGCGATATCGGCAAGCGTTACCAGGCCGCCAATCCCATCGGTGCAACTGACACCGGTCAGGGCCTCGTTGCCGGAGTTTTTAATGGTGGCAGTGAAGATTATCGGCTGACCGGGAGCCGGCGCATTAGCGCAGGTTTCAGTCAAGCTCAAGGCCGGAGCGGTGGTAATGCTGCAACTCGCTGCAGCAGGAGTGCTGTTCACAACAGTACTGCTGACCCCTTTGGCAGAGCAGGTAATGGTATCTGTGGAGCCATTTGCAGTGGGAATATAACTGCCGGTTAATTGTGCCGTTCCGCCGGGCGCCAGATTGACTACAGGCACACCGGTTAATGTTGTTCTGTTGGAACTGCAACTGAAGCCGGTAAGAATATCGCTGCCGGTGTTGGTGATCGTCGCCGAAACAGCTATCGGCTGTCCAGGTGCAGCGGCATTACTGCAGCTCTCACTTATGGAGAACATCGGAAGCACAACTATTTTGCCAAGCCCAATTTTACACGTTGAGGTGCTGTTTGTAGTAATCACAACCTGGCTGCCTGTCCCGGTTGCGTTACAGGTAACAGTTCCGTTAGAGGGGGAACTTTCAGGAACATAACTGCCGGTAAAAGTTGCGGTGGCTCCTATGGCAAGGCCAGTCGGCACATCGTTTAAAGTCGCAACCGGAGAATTGGCACAGGTAATGTTGCTCAGACTCTCGCTGCCGGTGTTGGTAATTGTAGCCGAAAACTGGATAGGACCTTGACCCTCGGCATCAGTACAGGTTTCGGTGAGGCTGAAATGGGGACCGGGAATAGCGCCTAGTGTCCCTTGAACTGAACCTAGAAAGTTTTTATTGAAAACACCATCAAAAGTTGAGTTCGCGCTGGTCACCGTAATGCCAATATCACCACTTTTATAGAGGTCATACATGGCTCCACCGGTGGGAGTAAAGCGAAAATCGTACATATCGGTAACGCCGCTGTTAAAAAAACCAAAACGGGTGATTTTTCCGGTCAGAAGCGTTCCATTATAGGCTGGTCCAGTGTAAACTGAATTCGTATTAATGTTACCGACTATAACAAGTTGATCGCCCGCTTGATTGGGAATAATGGCACCATTACTGTCAAGGTAAACTTGAATGCTCAAATTTTTCACTGCAGAAATAGCCGTGGACTTTCTCGTTGCCCAAATATAACTTGCAGGTGAAGCAGATATATTTAATAATCCCGTGCCAGGATCAAATGTTGTTGTATTGGAGCCCAGACTGTCAAAGGATATTTCTGGCATTTGAGGTACGACTCCAAGTAATGCGGCAGACGCACTACCGGTAAAGACATACATTGCAGCTACAAAAGCAAAAAATATAATAATACTTGGTGCATTCCGTTTCATACCTTGACCCCTATTATTAAATCAGTCTTTGCCTGCCCGACTAACTACGGAAATTGACAAACACGGCATTACTTACTCGTACCCGGTCCGCTACCCATCCCCATAAATGGACAGCCTTTTCATCCCAATAAAAGTCAGGAGTGCATCTTTCGTCTTTGATAAAGGACAAGCGCGCCAATGCCTAAAAACAGCAAAAATATAGTTGACGGTTCGGGTACCGGGTTAGACTCGTAAAGTGTTTGTACAGTCACTGTCTTGTTACTGGCAATTTCAATCAACCCGGTATAGCCTGCATACTTGTCCAAATATATTCCAGCAGTCGGTGTAAAGAGAAAATCATATACTTCTGCCCCAGGCGAAGCTGTGTCTGTCTTTATAGTTAAGGCAGTCAAATCACCTGCAAGATAAGGCGTATTTTTCGAAATATAATTTGGATCATTTTCATTATATATACTGAAGCCACCTGTTACGGAACCATTTGCAGTTGTCGCTGCAAGGTTAAAATAGGAAACTAGGCCGCCAATGTCTAGATTGTTTTGCGATGTATCCAAAGCTGTCAGATATAACGATTGTGCTATACCTGAATCAGCTGTATCAAAATTTCCAGTAGTACTGTTATAACTCACAGTGTCAAAATAACCAGTTATTAAGGGATATTGTTGTACGACAGGCAGGGCATAAGAAACGTTATTCAATCCCCCCAGTAATAAGGATACAAAAGCTCCTAAAATGACAAGTCCCTTTTTGAAATTGATTTTATTATTTTTCTTTGTCATCTGAATTCCCCTTTTAAACGATATCGTTATTTTCATAGATTATGCAAAAACCATTACGTAAAAATCACCAGCCAATACCGGCAACACCTATTGCACCATTGCTGAAGTCCTCTGTAAAATTTCCTGCAAAGCCGCTCTGCCCCAGTATTACTCTAATCACCGGACCAAAGGAATAAAACAATGCACCATCGGTTGTATCGAATTGAAACTCGGTTGCACTTCCCGCTTCGCCATATCCGAGTGCAGTAAGATTCCCTACCAGTAAAGGCCCCTGGCTGATTCCAAGAGATGGCACTTCACCAGTAACTGTAAGATTTCCCGACAGAACGGCCCCGGTGTTTGAAATTTGTGCCGTAATCGCGAAGGAGCCATTTACGACAGGTGTGGGAGTGTCTGTACCGTTATCGATATGCTCAGCAAAACCGGTTGCGGTAAGGGTTTGGCTGGCAGAGTCATAACGTACATCTATCGCATCGGAAAACATGTTGGGCGATGTCTGCAATATGAAGTTCAGCGGAGCTGCCTGAACTGCCGTTGCGGACAAGGCAAGCGTCAGCAACAGCATTACGACCACCTCACCCCACCCGGTTATTTTCCAACGTTTTTTTGTTTTCATAAAATGAAACATTTTTGGTACCTCTCTAAAGTGGTTGCATTATGCACAACACAGAGCAAATTACTCGTCATTGGCGTCGGCGCGTTGCTATCTTAACGAACAATAACCGTCATAGACGGCACCAGCAAATAACGCGCCATTTTTTTTATATTATAATTACAGTATGTTATTATGATTTAAACGAGATCAACGCCGCATGTAAAGAATTCCGACAGAAGCAAAGCAGCTCACATATTGAGGAGGGATACATCGATATTATTGGTTGAATGTAAAAAACTGCAATGTATTCAGAATCAGCAGGCAAGCGCTGTTGCATTTGAGAGAGAATATTTCAGCAGCGACTCAACCTCTTCGGCAGGAAGCGGCTTACTGAACAGAAAACCCTGCATCTCGTCACAGCCCAGATCATACAACGCATTCATCTGATACGTTGATTCGACACCCTCAGCGACAAGCAGCAGTCCGAAGCCACGGGCAATACCGACAATCGCATGGATAATAGGAGATGCACCCTTTTCTTCACATATATCCTGAACAAAAGAGCGATCAATCTTAATGGTGCTGATGGGAAATTTGTTCAGGTAATTGAGCGAGGAATAACGAGTGCCAAAGTCATCAATCGAGATACGTACCCCCTGATCATGCAACTGCCACATTTTTTCACATACACCCGAGACATCGTGCATGAGCAAGTTTTCAGTGATCTCAATTTCTAAAACATTTTCCGGAAGTCGATATGCGTTTATATTATTAATTATTCGTTCAACAATATCGTTACGGACAAGATCCAGGGGCGAGATATTAATCGAGATGCGCAGATCGTCCATCCCGACATCACGCCAGTGGGCTATTTGCCGACAAGCTTCCCCCAGAACCCAATCAGTTATATTACAGATCAATCCGGATTCTTCAGCAGCTTCAATGAATCTGGCCGGGTCCAACAGGCCATGTACGGGATGCCGCCATCTTACAAGCGCTTCCAATCCGACAACCCTGTCTCCGCAAACACTGAACTGCGGCTGATAATGCAATTCAAATTCCGAGGACTTGATTGCCTGCCGTAATTCGTTTTCGAAATTGACACGTTCGTAACAGCAGGCATTCATATCACTGCTATAAAACTGATAATTGTTCTTACCGCTGGCCTTGACTTTGTACATTGCAATATCGGCATTCTTCATCAGCTCATCTGCATCACTGCCGTCGCTTGGTGACACGGCAATACCAATACTGGTGGTAGCACGGAACTCCTGTCCACCGACAATGAAAGGTATTTTAAGGACGTCCATTATTTTTTCGGCAATAATTCCGGCATCCTCGTTATGTTTCAAATCCGGCAGAAGAACCGTAAATTCATCCCCCCCCTGACGGGCCAGGGTATCGCCGGCACGCACACACCCCCGGAGGCGCTGCGCCAAACTTTTAAGCAATGTGTCACCCTCGGCATGGCCATACGTGTCATTCACCAGTTTAAATCGATCAAGGTCAATAAACATGACACCAACAAGACCGCCATTACGCATCGACTGCGTAACGGAAAGTTCAAGCCGGTCTTTGAAGAGCCTTCGATTCGGCAGTTGGGTCAAATGGTCATGCAATGCCTGAAAACTGATAGATTCCTCGGCAACCTTGCGTTCCGAAATATCGCGGGCAACCCCATAGGTTCCCATAAAGCGTCTCGTCAAGGCATTATGCTTGTCAGAACTTTCAACATAAACCCCCATCGAACTTACCATGGCAACTATGTGGCGGGTCTCAAACTGACGATAACAGTTGTTTTTACTTTTCAACCGCACTTCAACGTTTGTAGTGGCGCGGTTATCGCTGCGACGTTCGGTAAAAGCATACTGAGCCAGGCCAATATCGTCGTCATGGACGATTGTCGTGTACTTGCGTCCAATAAGTTCGTCCCGTTCATAACCAAGCAGCGACACGATTCGACCATTTACAAAGATGAAGCAACCACTTGCGTCAAGGGTGTAGATGATATCAGGAGAGCTCTCCACCATGAAACGATGAAGGCGCTCAGACTGCTCAAGCTGGGCCGCCATCATCACCTTATTGCGCTCCTGCCGACTCCGGCCAAGGGCATTGTCAACCTTGTGCCTGATCACTTCAGGATCATATGGCGTGCGGATAAAATCCATAATCCCACTGCCAAATGCACGAATAACCGAATCGATACTTTCGCCGGCGCTAATCATTATTACGTTTGTTGAAATTTTAAAATTCGAGATCCAGTCCATAACATCCAGACCGGAAGTATCAGGGAGCTGCATATTCAGCAGGACAAGAACTATATCTTTTACCTTAAGTTTTGCAATGGCATCGCTACCTGAAGCGCTTTCAAAAATTTCACGATCTTCTGCGCCAATAAGCATACGTAATTGAGATCGAATCCCTGAATCGCCCTCTACGATGAGTACTCGCAACGGTTGATTAAACGTTGTATGCGCAGAGCTGACATTTGTGTTAGTAAAAAAATCCATTTATTTTACCATATAACGTTAATTAAAATGGCACCCTTCTTAAATACAAACTCAGTGTTTATCAGCAATATATATGCCACCGAACAACTCACCAAAAGCATTCATATTTTTTATCATTAGTTTATAATTTTCTTTATGCGTAAAGTTTTCCGACATACAAATTCTTCACTGTTAATCAACCATATGTTCCATACGCGACAGGCGTTCCTGGATTACTTACCCAAACCTTTCGGCAGTCGGATTTTTTTACATCCAGAGAATGAAAACAGACCATCAGATCAGAAAGTTCCGCATTTTAGATAGTTACTAGTTTGGCTCATTAAATGCATGTGCAGGTTTAATGAGTTCATAGAATATTAACAATAATAGATATTTTTACTTTTATAATAAAAACGACCGTGTGAGGTTAATTGTGAAAAGTCGTTATTTTACCAGGGTAGATTATTCTCAATGCGCTTCAGTGAAACATGATGATCAGGTGTTTTTCGGCGACATCAAGAATGTGAGCCTGCAAGGGTTGTACATCACGACATCGCAGGAAATTCCGGTAAGTTCCACCATTGAAATCACCATATGTAATGAGGATAATACCTCGTATCGTTACCGCGCCAATGTCGTGCGCTGCGAGGAAAACGGCTTTGGTGTGCAATTGAAAGAAATGGGTGTCCAGGCGTTTACCCACCTGAGAAGCATTATTGCCAGACAGTGCAATAACTTGGAGCTTTTGATCAGTGAAACATGCCGGATGTCTGCCTGCATTCAATAATTTGCGGGTTATTTTTGTGCTCTACGAAACGACGAAACTCCTTTTTAGCAAATCGGCTTGACATTCAGCCACGTTACAAATAAAGTTTCCATAAAAAAAGGGGCGCTCAAACCGCCCCTTTTTTTGCTTCACACCAAAAGCATCACCGCATTCACGCATTCACGCATTCACGCACTCACGCATCACCCAATAAACCATGCATCCACAAAGCAATTACGCATACTACCGCTACTTCCCGTTCGCAATCTTCATGCTGTTCATCGGCTTTGAAGAGATCGTGCATTTTGCCGCTGATCGTGGCTTGCTCACCACCAATATTACCACTTTTTATTACCTCTACCCGTTTAAAGTTCTGATTGTGGCATACCTGCTTTTCCGATACCGGGATAAGTACAACGAACTTGATTTTAATGATCTGTGCAACCTACCGGTGACTATTGCAGTAACCATTGCGGGACTGTTGGCGTTCGTCCTCTGGATTAATCTTGATATGACATTCAGCCTTTCTCCCACACCACAGGATTTCAACCCAACGCATTTAACGGGCGGCTGGGTCAGGGTATTCATGACAGCAAGCAGAGTATGCGGGGCGGTTCTGGTCGTCCCGCTCATGGAGGAACTATTCTGGCGATCGTTTCTGATCCGCTATATAATAAAGAAAAATATTCAAAGCGTCCCGCTGGCCCTTTTCACCTGGCCCTCTTTTCTGTTGTCCGTACTACTATTCGGCACCGAACATAATTTCATACTGGCCGGCATGATGGCCGGTACCTTCTACAATATCACCCTCTACAAAACCCGGAGTATAGCTCAGTGTGTTCTGGCTCACGCGGTTACCAACCTTGCGCTGGCTATTTATGTACTCTTAACTGGGAAATGGTATTTCTGGTGATATCTCTTTTCATCGCATTATCGCATTATCGCATCACCGTATTCCCACTTCCCTCATCTATCACCATTCTCCCCCCTGCGTCGGTTTTTTTTACAGTTTGTTATGAAC
>Ga0209697_10002643_pt1 | contig 25471 bp, 26 predicted proteins | sample AliMusrvi5mmetaG_FD_184115 | JGI IMG/M metagenome (GOLD analysis project Ga0209697, IMG submission 184115) | Freshwater lake bacterial and archeal communities from Alinen Mustajarvi, Finland, to study Microbial Dark Matter (Phase II) - Alinen... | ecosystem: Environmental > Aquatic > Freshwater...
CACAACAGGATAAAAATAGCCGGGCCTATCTGGAGACAGCAAAGAAAGCCCGCATTTACCTTTCCCATTTTATTCAGATACTCAATTTTTCTATTCAGCGCGGGGATATGAAAGCGGATGTCCGTTCTTATTACGGCATGGTAGGCGACAAAAAATCACCCTCCCTGATACTGGAATCCGAATTGCTTGAATGGGGAAAGAAAATGATTGAAGGGGAACACCAGCGCGTGCTACACGGTGGAAATCCCTTGTACAATCCCTCCATCGCAGTAGTCAAGGTGAAATTCGATCAGTTCGTAGATGCCTACCATTTCCAGAAGACACTACAGAGCAATACGGTGAGGTGGACCCAAAAAGTGGCTGCGATGCGCGACGAGGCGGATGAAATTATCCTTGAAATCTGGAATGAAGTAGAGGAATATTTTGCCTCCTATCCCGAAGAGATAAAAAGAGAGCGGGCTGCCGATTATGGGGTCGTCTATGTTTTCCGCCCCATGGAAAAACAACGCACGGAGGTAGGGGTTAGGGGCCGGCTTAATTTATAAGTGGCGGGCATTAAATTGGCTTACTTTTTCCCAGAGTCTTCTGTCCAATTGTTCCCAAAAGAAACATGTTACCGGGCGCCATAAAATGATATTGGCTTGGTCGTCTCTGCCTTTCGGCAAGGAAGCTGGTTTTTACCTGCTAAAAATAAGTAGTTTTGTCCACTTGAAAACAATCTTGTTAAGGTGATGACATGGATTTGAAAACTATTTTGTCGAAGGAGCGGAACGCAACCATCCTGATGGTTTGGAGACTGGGAATGGTTTACCTCCTTTTCTCCGTTCAACGATTGCTCTACTTCCTGGTAAACCTCAGCTACTTTCCACAGATGAAAATGGCGCATCTGGCAGAACTGATGGTCTCCGGACTCAAGTTTGACCTAACTGCTGTCCTGTATGTCAACAGTTTATATATTCTGCTGATGCTGCTGCCACTCCGGCAAAAATACAACATTGGGTATAAAAAGTTCACAAAAATTCTCTTTTTTACCACCAATTCGATTGCCCTGATTGCCAATTTTGTGGATGTGGTTTATTTCAGGTACATTCTTAGGCGGACCGATTTCAGCATCTTTTCTGAATTCAAAAATGAATCACAGATGTGGAAAATTGTTGCTGTGGGATTGGTACAGTATTGGTATCTGGTCTTGATTTTCGTTGCCCTTATTTTATTTCTGAGATGGATTTATTCCGATCATAGAAGCAGTTTGTTGATTCGCTCCAATACGCTTTTCTATTCACTCTCTACCATCGTTCTGTTTTTGGGAGGAGGATTGACAGTTGCCGGAATTCGGGGAGGCTTTACAGGAACCACCCGACCCATTACCATCAGCAATGCAATCGAAAAAGTTCAAAAACCAATCGAATCGGCTATCGTACTCAATACTCCTTTCTCCATCATCCGGACCATCGACATCAAGACATTTGAGGAGGTGAAGTTCTTTGAGGAAAAAGAGGCAGAAAGAATCTATACTCCCATTCACAAAGGGGTACCTTCCGGGAATTTCAAAGCGATGAATGTGGTGGTACTCATCTTGGAAAGTTTTACGAAGGAGGTGGTTGGATCATTGAACAGGGATTTGGAAGGAGGGCATTACAAGGGCTATACACCCTTCCTTGATTCCTTGATCAGCAAGAGCTTTACCTGGAAATACTCTTTTGCGAACGGCACCAAATCCATCGATGCCATTCCTTCCGTGATTGCCGGAGTTCCTTCATTGGTTCAACCCTTCGTCTTGTCGCGCTATTCACTCAATGAAATGGAGGGTCTTGCCGCAACCCTGAAAAAGAAAGGTTACGATGCCGGTTTCTTTCATGGAGCTCCAAACGGATCGATGGGATTCGATGCCATCACTCACATGCTCTCCATCAAAAAATATTTTGGGCAGAATGAGTACAAGCGAACCGAGGATTCAGATGGCTATTGGGGCATACCTGACGAGCTTTTTCTGAATTATTGCGCCAATAATTTCAGCCAGTTGAAGGAACCGTTTATTGCCTCGGTCTTTACCCTATCCTCCCATCATCCCTACATTTTGCCCAAAAAATATGAAAACCGCTTCAAAGGCGGACCCAATCCACTTTACAAATGCATTGAATACAGCGACTACTCCCTGAGGGAGTTTTTCAGGGAAGCAGCGAAGCAACCCTGGTACAAAAACACACTTTTCGTGCTGACTGCAGATCATTCACTGCCCTCCAACGACCACAAGCAATACATCACTTCCACCGGACTGTTTTCAATTCCCATTATTTTCCATCAGCCAAACAGTGATCTCATAGGCCAGGACTCGACACTGATGCAACAGATAGATATTTTCCCGACTGTGATGGGCTATCTGAATTACGATGCCCCCTATTTTGCCTTCGGAAGTGACCGTTTCCATCCGGTGGATCATCCTTTTACCGTCAATTATGAAAACGGATACTATCAGTTCATGGAAGATGATTATCTCCTTCAGTCTGACGGGAAGAGCCTGCTTGCTGCCTACCGTTACAAAGAGGACCCTCAATATCTTCACAATTTATCTGATAAGGCCGATACAGTGATGACCGGCCATTTCCGTAGATTCAAGGCTTTCCTGCAACAATACAACAACCGGATGATAGAGAACAGGCTCACTATAAAGTGAGTGGGAGAGTTGTGGATGGAAGGACAATGTGGCTGGAAGAATTGGAGAGAAGGGATAAGATGATTGTTTTGGAGTTGAAGTATTGAAACATTTTCTGAGAATTGCAGTAGAAATGATATTCGGTAACCTATTAATAATCAGTGAATGTGCATAAAATTGAAAATTTCTGGCATCTTGTATCGTGGATTGACCCTGATGCTGGCCATTCTGCTTTTCGCAGGATGTCAGCCAAAACCAACCGTGGAAAATCCACCTGTTAGCGGGTATAATTTTTTTGTGCTCTCCGACATGGGTTCATCGGGTCCCTACCGGGAAGACTCCGTGGCACATACGATCAACAGACTTGCCGGATCCCTTCATCCGAAATTCGTGATCAATCAGGGCGATTTTTTTCACGATCAGGGAGTTAAGGATACCCTTGATTCTCTTTGGAATGCCCAGTTCGAAAAAATGTTTACTGCTCCTGAATTGAATCTGAAATGGTACTCGATCATTGGCAATCACGAATACATTGGCAATCCGCAGGCACTCGTGGATTATGGAAAGCACAATCGTCGGTGGACCATGCCTGCCAGGAACTATACTTTCGTGCAGCAGGTGGATAGTATTACCACCATCCGGTTCGTAATGATTGACACCTCTCCCTTCTCTATCTTATATCAATATGATCCCAAATACCATGCGGTAAAGGAGCAGGATCCCTCAAAAACCGTGGCATTTGTCGACAGCGTTCTGGCCAGATCCCACGAGACCTGGAAAGTAGTCATAGGCCACCATCCGATTTATACTTCTGATTTCAATCAGGGAAATACCTATCGCCTTATCGAACAGGTGGAGCCTTTGCTGGAGAAATATCACGTCGATTTTTACCTGAACGGGCACATCCATAAGTTTGAGCATACCCAGCGAAATGGAATCGATTTTATGGTAACCTCTACCGGAATAAAACCCCGGTGGTCGAATCCCTGGTTTTATACCCGCTATGTTAAAAAATCACTTGGATTTACGGTTTGCCACGTAACAGCGCACGATTTCGCATTCTATTTTGTGAATGAAAAAGGGGAGACACTTTATTCCTATCGGAGGAAAAAGGGAAATTAAAGACCTTGCCTACCAGGACCAGGCAGATCAGAATTGTTGTTGGTTCATTCTGTTGAAGCCGTTTCCGCTGTTGTTGGAATTCCTGTTGTTGGGATTGTTCGGGTCATTGGGATCCACTTCCTCGTCGCGATCCGAATCGGTATGTTTGGATCCTCCGGCCTTCAAGGCTTTTGGTAGTTTTTTTGTCTTAATCATTGGAATCCGGTAGGAGACGGTTATCGAAAAATCAAAAGGCACCTCGGTGTTGGTATAACCCAGCCCAGGAATAACGTAGGGAGTTCCATTCGAATCTTTATTAGCCGCCAAAGGAAATTTTGCCCTTACAGACCAGCCAAAAAACAGATTTGGGAGCAACTCTCCTTTTAATCCGAATACCAGCTCTGCCCAATGCGCACTCAGATTGCTTTTGGGGAAGCTGGTTTGAACCGTACCCCAGTAGTTGGTATAGGAGGCGGAGAGGGTTTCCTGGGTAAAACGGCTGTATCCATATCGGAATCCCACAAAAACAAGGTCGTTGTCGGAGAGTGACTCAAATTTGCTTATGTTCATATCAACTCCGATTCTGGCATAAGGACCCTTGTTGGTATAGTGAAAGCTCTCTTTCACGTCGTTGATGCTTTGGTAACCTGCTTCAACGGTAGGGAAAAAATTTCCCTTGTAGGGATAATCGGCCTGGATTTCAAATGCGCTTTGGGTTGCCTTCTGGATAGAGGGCATCAGGAAACGAGACAAATCGATCCCTATGCGGGGTCCTTCGTACCTCCACACTTCAGCCTTGTTCTGTCCAAGGCCCACAAGCGGACTAAGGAGTAGTAAGATGAAGATAGATCGTAACATTTTGTCCATTGGTGGCGTATCTTATTGCGGATTGTGGGTCTACACTGTGGTCGAAAACTTTGACTGAATCGATCAGCGAACTGTGCCTCGTTGCAACGAGCTCATAGTAAGGTGCAAAACCGCAACTTTGGGAAATTAACTTGATGTTCATGGTATGTTTCAACCAAAAGGAGCTTGACTTGCCGTTCGCAAAAACGACAAATCCTGTTGAATCTGCAGAGAGGGAAAGTGGTAATCCGGCACTTACAGTAAGAGCCGAATCTTTGGAAAACTTCAGGGTATCACCAATCCCGGTTTTCATGGCACCTCTTACCAAAATGGAATCAATTTTGAGGATGCCGCCTCCTGTGAAGGTTGTCACCAACAATGTTTCAGACGACTCGTAGCAGTGAGAACTGTTGTTACACGAAATGAGTAACAGAACTGCAAAAATGAGGAATGTGAGCCGAAAGAGCATTCTTTGAAACTGTTTGTTGAGTATCTTGCGGCAAATATAATCAAATTGGGCGGACCGGATTTATACGACCGCAATAATTGATAGTGATAAGCTTTTAAATTTTTAACATGAGATCGATTACTTTTTTGATATTTTTCAGCATCGTTCTGCTGGTCTATTCGTCACTCAACTATTATGTTTACTCCCGTGGATTGCCGGTATTTTCCTGCAATCCAACGCTTAAGAAATGGTATACCATTGGTTTCTGGTCGCTGGTTTCCTCTTTTATCGTAGGCATGTTTTGGGAGCGGACGGCTTCCTCCATCGTCAGCGAGTGGGTTTACAGGGTGGGTGCTTTCTGGTTGGCCTTTATGTTCTATTTTCTGCTGATACTTTTGCTGATCGACCTCATCCGGCTAGTTGACCATTTTTTGCATTTTTTACCCGTTTTTTCCGATACCGGAAAGTTGGTGTTGGGTTATTCCATCATCGGATTGGTTTCTCTCGTCATTTTGGGGGGATACATCAATGCCCTTACCACCAGGATAAAGGTGATTCCGCTTACCATCCACAAACAGGTTACCGGGAACAAGGAACTGAAGATCTTAATGGCATCCGATATCCATTTGGGTGCGCTGATCGGGGAGCGGCAGGAGCTTAAGCTGGTGAGAATCATCAATGAGCAAAAGCCTGACCTGGTTTTGTTGTGCGGAGATTTGGTTGATGGGGACATCGGTCCGGTATTGCGGAAAAATCTTGGAAAGCACATCCAGGAAATTCGTACGCCGATGGGTGTTTTTGCTATTCCAGGTAACCACGAGTACATTGGAGGCATAGAAAACACCCTGCCTTACCTGAGAAGTATCAACATAAAGGTTCTGAGGGATGAAGTAGTTACACTTCCCAACGGTATTCAGTTAGTGGGACGCGACGACAGGGACAGCAGACGGATGGGAGGAGGCGATAATCCACACGAACTGAAGCTACTGGCAAAGGACCTTGATCCTGCCAAACCGATCATTGTCATGAACCATCAGCCCTTTCACCTGGAAGAGGCGGTGGAAATCGGAGCCGATCTTCATCTCTCGGGACATACCCACGATGGCCAGATGTGGCCCTTGAATTATGTTACGGAGGCTATCTTTGAACTTAGCTGGGGATTGATGAAAAAGAATAATACATATTTTTATGTTTCCTCCGGTTTTGGATCCTGGGGGCCCCCTATTCGGACAGGAAACTCCCCTGAAGTGGTGGTTTTCCAGATTAAATTTGATTGATAATTATTGTGATTTTGTAAATCACATAATATCAAAGTGTTATATGTTTCGGGACGAAATGTGGACGAATAAAAATGGATATGAAATACTATGATAAATAGCATCTATTTTACATTTTTCTTAGAATTTTAACAAAATTTAACAATAAAACGAAACATCTATTCCTATTTTACGTAATTTTGTATATGTACGAGATTACCCCTTTTTTAAAATATTGATTTTTAGAAAAGTGTAGTTGGAGTGAGTGAATTTTTATCCTATGAGAATTTTAAAAATTAATATTATGAAGAAATCTAATCTGAAAGTCGTTTTACTGTTTTTTGCACTGGTGATCGCCGGTGCTGCCATTTACAGCTGCAAGAAAAGCACCACAGCACCCGATCCCAATTTGAGTATCGTGGTTAATCGTCAGATAGTTGTCAGTGCAATCAATCCCTTTTCCGGTGACTCCATTGGTCAGTTCACAGTGGCAATTACTACTCCTACTGCTACCATCAACCAGACGGCCACAGGAAATACCTATGTAATCAAAGATCCGGTTGCCGGTAATTATACCATCGTAGTCTCCAAGACCGGATATACCACCACGGCACCCCAGACCTTCGCAGTGGTGCTTCCCACAGATGCAAAAACCAGTTTAAACCTCAAGGCTACCATACCTGTTAGTAAAGCAGCAACTGCAATTGTTGTTACCTCTACTTCCGGAGGTGCCATTCCAGTAAGCACTTTTGCTGATGCACCATCCAGTGCGGTCGTGGCGAATGTTACAGTGGCCCCCGCCACGACATTTACCCTGGCGGATGGTACGAAACCTGCTTCTGTAAATATAAGCGTTACCAATGTGCCTGTGGCAACGCAGTCATTGCCTGTTACCAATAACCAGATCGTAGCCTCTTCGGTTGCTGTGGTTAAGGATAAGATTGCACTGCAAACCTTGGATCTTCAGCCAGAGGGAATGACTTTTGACAAACCGATGGTGATTGATGTGAATATTGCCAAAAAGTTTCCAGCCAGTATGTCTCTGGCACAGAAGACAGCCCTTCAAAATTCACTGACGCTGAATTATACCAAGAAAGACGGAACGGTGGAAGTAATTTCACCCGATCACTTTTCGACCGACAGAAATACGGTGTATTACAAGATTAGCCACTTCTCCTCCTGGACCATGGAAAGCAGTACAGTAACTTTTGTTTCGCTGCCTGCTACTGTAGCTACGGCTCAATCTCTATATACTCCAACCTGTAATTCACCTTTAACAGGGTCTACGTTTACCAACAAAATAACCTATTCAAACAATGATGCATCATTTCCTAATCTTGCGTGGTATTTGACGGGTAACGTTGACGCAACGGATGTAGTATATTCAACTACGGTAAATTTCGATACTGTTCCTGCACAATCAGGTGTTTATTCCGGAGTGGTCTGGGGATGCTACCTGGAGAACTGGCAGCTTACAGTAACAGTTCCTGGTTCGCCAACTTTAACAAAGACGATAAGCATTCCAAAATCAAATTATCCACCACATCCTGACTTTCCTGCTTGTCACCAATAATTCACTGTTACGGGAATCTTGACAATTTAAACACAAAAAGCACCCATAAGCCCAATAGTCGATTGGATTATGGGTGCTTCCTTTTGGTCTAACTTTTGTGAAAAGGGTATTTTTGAAGGAAGACCTCCTGGTTTTAAACCGGGAATCACTGGCAATATGTTTTAGTGAAATTAATCAGATTTTGATTCTATGCTGTCAAAAAGGAAAATTTTTGTATTGACTTTTTTGTTGATCGCAGGGCTTGTGTTGCCAACGGCCATCCGTGCACAATCCCTGTCCGGGACCACGGGTCTTGCTACCATTCCTACGGCGCGGATGCAGGAGGATGGAACGATGAGCTTTGGCACTTCCTACTTTGACAAAAAGGATCAACAGTATTTTGAGGGCACCAAAAACTACGTTGTTGCCTATGTCAGCCTCACTTTTTTGCCTTTTCTGGAGTTGGTGTACCGGGTCAACAAACCGCTTTACTACCACGTTCACAATTATACGGTGGACCAGACTCCGATGGCCCGGCTCAGGTTGTTAAAGGAAAGAAAGTACCTTCCTGCCATTGTCGTTGGGATCCACGATATTGCTTCTACGACGGGGTGGAATACGGTCCATTTTAATGCAACCTATGTGGTATTTTCAAAAAAAATCGACGATTTTGATTTGCATATTGGGTATGCCCCAAGAATTATGAAAGCACTTTATTATCAATTGGATGGTCCTTTTGGTGGGGTTGCCTATTCTCCGCTGACCTCCCTCCATCTTTATGCCGAATACGATTCCAGATATGTGAATGCAGGTTTTCAATACCTGTTTCTGAATCATTTTTCCATCTCCCTGGCGGCTTTGAATTTCAACTCCTATGCTGCCGGTATCAACTATAAGATTGTGCTTTGAGTTTTTTGATCTCTACGAAATACATTCATAGAAGTGACTTCCTCCGATAACTTTTGATGTCTACAATCGATTCATCTTTGTCCGTCCATCCTGAGCTTTGTTCAGATTTTCCATCAACTACCAAATTGTCGTTTTCACCCCCTGCTGTTCCATTTGCTTCTTAACATTCAACCTACTGTTTGTCGAGGGTGCACCATAGAGCGATGGATAGCCCTTTATCTCCGTTTGATTTCTTTCTGGGTTTTTTTTGGAAACCTGGAGATTCTTTCCTGATTTTAAAAATGGGAGGGCCATACGAACAAAATTTTACCAGGTTTGTTATTGTTGAAGAAAAGCAATCCATCAAGTATCGGATGCAGACTTTAACTGATATTCAGTTATCCGGCTCTTCCGAGCGCAATGGAAGGTCTCAAGTTTAACTACAAACAACTCAAGTGAGATGAAAAATAAGCTATTTTTTGTTGCATTGGTGTTTTTATTGAGTTGCCACAAGGAAACCATATCACCTACGACAATTACGCTGAACGTGACCTACCTTTCCAATCAGGACTTTTTGCTCAAGGGAAATGTCAATCAAAAATGTTTCAGAGGCTTTATCGTTTCCGGTACGGCTGGAGCAAAGTTTAACGATACCACTGCTGCAACATTGGGCTATGATGTTGGCTCGGGCTCCTATTCGATGGCCATAGGATTGGAAAGAAATACCGTCTACTACTTCAAGGCCTGGGGAATGATGGAGGGTACCAAAGATTTTGTTTACAGTGACGAGCAAAGTTTTAAGACCTGGTAAAATTGGAACCTGTTTTGCTGATCTTTTGAAGTCAGGGTTGCATCAGTTGCTTCTTGATGTAGTCTGGATTCAGATTCAGGACGGTTTCGTTCCAGTCGTTGTTCGTTCTGTAGGTTGTAGCGAGCGGATCGACGGTCCTCTCCCTGTATTCATAATCGAAATATTTGGCCAGTTTCATCCTGAAAGGGGCTGGTTTTGTGGCTCTGCGTGAGGAAATGGGAAGCGTCAGACTGATACCCCCAACTGTCCCTGTTTCGGAGGGGGATGCTCTATAATTGGATTTCAGGATAAATACTCCAAAGGTGGACTCATGAAATCGTCTTTTAAGGTCAAGGCGTACCGCATAGTCGTTGTAGAGGAATTTTCCCACCGTTAGCCGGGTGGCTAGATCGAAGGTGGGCTCACGGTACTCCGTATAAAGGGCAAAATTGACCTGATCGAGGGGCCAGTAGTTCAGAGTACCCCCAACATAATCCAAATAGCCGGTAAGGCCAATATTTCCCCCGGCACAGATTCTGCCATTCAGCAAATATTTCCTGACCTCCGTTGAAACGCCATATCGCTTGTAGTTTATACTAGAGGTCAATCTGGCTGTATAGGAAAAAATTCCTGCAGAGGTATAGATGAAAAGATTTTTGGGCAGGCGAAACAGTTGGTTGAGGGTCGCAGTTTCCAGTCGGATGTCTCCTTCGTAATGTTGCTGCAGATCATTGTAGAGCGGTATCAGGACTTCTGCCGACAGAAGATTCCCTTTCCACAGCGAAGTCTGAAGTATCGGTGAGATGCTGATCCTTTTTTCCCATGGATTTGAGAGATTGCCATATTGGAACCTTAACCCGGGAAGAAAGATCAGATCAAGTTTGCGGGATGGACTATTTTGGAGAGAAAGACCCTTTTGGATTGCCCTTACAGAATCGCTATTCAGGTTGACAGAGATGGAATTGGCCAAAGAATGATTTGCGTTTTCACCTGAGATCATCTTTTTATAATCTTGTATCACTGTGGTGACCACGGCAACGGGAATCTGGTTGTACAGCGGGATCACATGCAGTCGGATGGAGTCGCCGAGTTCGGAAGCTGCCGACTGTATTACTTTGGAAAGACCTTCAATCTCCCATCTGTAAAGACGATTTTCATAAAAAAGATAAATATCATTTTTGTGCTGGTAAATTCCAACATTTTCGAACCCAGCCTTCACCATTTTTTCGACCAGCAATTTTTGAGAATTGACCGTTTCCTGCGCCATGGTGCTGGCAGCAATGAAAATAAAATATAGGGTGATTAAGATTCCAAAGGCCTTGACTTTCATTGATTTTGGACTGTCGGTTGGTGTAAAAATAGACGATTTTTCCATAAAGTTGGTAGTAACCTGAAAATACCGGGGCATCATGCCATGTTTTGTGTGTTTATACGGTGATAGTGTCCGAATTGTTAACAACATAAGTCCACGAATTGTCTAATTTTATGTTAATTGATGCCGGGGTGGATCTTTCAGGAGCAAAAAACTGATGGTGCAAAAACAGGAGGATGGGGATCGTGAGGGCACAAAATTTACCTATCGAAATTTTGCCTATCTTTGCAGCGATTTATTTTTAATTGAAGTACAGATTATCAAGCATATAAGGAATGTCAGACATGAATAACACCCGGAATTTTTGCATCATAGCCCATATTGACCATGGAAAGAGTACGCTGGCCGACCGGTTGCTGGAGATGACCTCGACCATCAATTCCCGTGACATGGAGGCTCAGGTGTTGGACGACATGGATCTGGAAAGGGAGCGCGGGATCACCATCAAGAGTCACGCGATACAGATGGAGTATTTTCACGAAGGCGAAAAATTTCTGCTCAATCTGATTGATACTCCCGGACACGTTGACTTTTCCTACGAAGTATCCCGTTCCATTGCCGCCTGTGAAGGGGCATTGCTGATCATTGATGCGACGCAGGGCATTCAGGCGCAGACCATCTCGAATCTCTACCTGGCCATTGAACACGATCTGGAGATCATCCCGATCCTGAACAAGATGGATCTTCCCAATGCGATGCCCGAGGTAGTGGAAGATCAGATCATCGAGCTGATTGGTTGCAAGAGGTCCACTATCATCAGGGCTTCCGGGAAAACGGGTGATGGAGTAGCGGAAATTCTGGAACGCATTTTAACGGACATTCCAGCGCCAAACGGAAATCCGGACGAACCACTTCAAGCCTTGATTTTCGACTCTGTGTTCAATCAGTTTCGCGGTGTGATTGCCTATTTTAAGGTGGCAAACGGACGCGTGCGCAAAGGGGATCAGGTCAAATTTATGGCTGCAGACAAGCAATATGTGGTAGATGAGGTAGGCGTTTTAAAAATGGGACTTGAAATACGCGATGAAGTAAGTGCCGGTGATGTCGGCTACATCATTTGCGGCATCAAGACTGCCAGGGAAATCAAGGTGGGGGATACCATCACCCAGGTAAAAAATCCCTGTGCCTCCATGATTTCGGGATTTGAAGAGGTAAAACCAATGGTCTTTGCCGGTGTATATCCCATTGATAGTGAGGATTATGAAGATCTTCGAAATGCCATGGAAAAGCTGCAGTTGAATGATGCTTCACTCACCTATGTCCCGGAATCTTCCATGGCGCTTGGCTTTGGTTTCCGTTGCGGATTCCTGGGTCTGCTGCACATGGAAATTGTTCAGGAGCGACTCGACAGGGAGTTCGACATGAATGTAATTACCACCGTGCCCAACGTTTCCTATATGGTTACCACCAGGGGTGGAGAGACCTTCGAAGTATACAACCCTGCCGGACTGCCGGAGGCTACTTTAATCGAGCAGATTGAGGAGCCTTTTATCCATGCGCAGATTATCACCAGATCCGAATACATTGGTGCCATCATGACTCTTTGCCTCGAAAAACGCGGGATGATGACCAAGCAGGATTACCTGACAGCTGATCGGGCAGAACTCTCCTTCGACATGCCATTGGGTGAAATTGTGATTGATTTTTATGATAAACTGAAGAGCATCTCCAAAGGATATGCCTCCTTTGATTACCACATCACGGGCTATCGTCCGGCCAAATTGGTCAAACTCGACATCCTGCTCAACAGCGAACCCGTCGATGCTCTTTCGACCTTGTTGCATGTAGACAATGCGTATAATTTTGGACGGCGAATCTGTGAGAAGCTGAAAGAGCTTATTCCGAGGCAGCAATACGATGTTGCCATTCAGGGCGCGATCGGGGCCAAAATCATCTCCAGGGAGACGGTGAAGGCCGTTCGAAAGGATGTTACCGCAAAATGTTATGGGGGAGATATCACGCGGAAGCGCAAACTGCTCGACAAGCAGAAAAAGGGAAAGAAACGAATGAAGCAAATCGGGAACGTGGAAGTACCCCAGAAAGCGTTCCTGGCGGTACTGAAACTGGATTAATAGACATGAGATATAAGATGAATCTCATATCTTATATCTCATATCTTATATCTTCTAAATAATTAGCTTATATCCTTTTCCGTGGATGTTGATAATCTCAATACCCTCTTCGTCTTTCAGATGTTTTCTTAGCTTGGTGATGTAAACATCCATGCTTCGGGCATTGAAATAGTTGTCGTCGACCCAGATGGTTTTCAGGGCATAATTGCGTTCCAGCACCTTGTTGGCATTCACGCACAGCAAGCGAAGCAGCTCAGACTCCTTGGTGGTCAATTTGGTGCTGTCATTGGCATCAGAGAGTGTCTGTTTCCTGGCATCGAAGGTGAAACGGCCCAGTTTGAAGACAACCTGGGTATTGTCGGCTTCTCCCATTGTTCTTCTCAGGATGGCCTCGATGCGGAAGATCAGCTCCTCCATGCTGAAAGGTTTGGTCATGTAATCGTCGGCACCAATGCGAAACCCTTCAATCACATCCTCCTTCATATTTTTTGCCGTCAGAAAGATGATGGGAATTTCACTATTTATCATCCTGACATCCTTGGCCAGTGAGAAACCATCTTTTTTTGGCATCATCACATCGAAAATGCAAAGGTCGTACTGATTTTTCTGGAAGCCTTTGTAGGCAGCTTCCCCGTCAGGGTACAAGTCCGTGTCGTAGCCTTTGGCGATTAAATACTCTCTGAGCAACGATCCCAGATTTTCATCATCTTCACTCAAGATAACTCTCATCTTCTTTTCCATAATAATTAACTATTTGTGATAGGGAAATAGATCCTGAATTTGGTCCCTTTCCCCACTGTACTTTCCACTTTTATCTTTCCATGATGCTCTTCCACGATGCGTTTTACGTAGGAGAGCCCCAAACCGAAACCTTTCACGTTGTGAACATTCCCGGTAGGTATGCGGTAAAAACGTTCAAATATCTGGTTGAGATTCTCTTTTGAGATGCCAATCCCATAATCCCTGATTTGAACAACTACCCAATTGCTTCTGTTTTCCGTCGAAATTTCAATCTTGGGAATTTCCTTGCTGTATTTTTCAGCATTGTCCAACAAGTTGAAAATAACGTTGGTGATATGAACCTCATCACCGCTGATCACTGGATTCTCTGCGAGAAGGGAAGTTTCCAGCGTTCCACCGGAGGTGATTACACGAATTTCAAAATTGGAGGCAGCCTGTGCCATGATCTGGTTCAGGTCTATCTCCGTAAATTTCAGTTTCAGTTTTCCTTCATTAAAGACCGCCATTTGAAGCACTTTTTCGACCTGGCTGCTTAATCGCTTGCTTTCGTCCAGAATGACACCGGATATGTGGTCAATGGTCGACGGAGAATGAACCAGTGAATTGTCCTTCAACATCTGGGAGGCCAGCGAGATGGTCGAAATCGGTGTTTTCAACTCGTGAGTCATGTTGTTGATAAAGTCGTTCTTGATCTGCGATAATTTCTTTTGGCGCAGGATGATCTGTAGGGTAAACACGAAAATGCCGATGATAATCAGGGTAAGGATCAGAGAGGGGAGGACAATACTTGAAATTGCCTTGATTTGCTGCGCGTGCTGGCCCGGGAAATAAACGAAAAGGTTATTGGGTTTGGAGGAGTTGTCGTCGTAAAAAATGGGAGTATGGTACTCTCTGGTCCCTTCTGCAGGATTGTAATCCGGGTCGCCCAGTGCCATCTTTGTCTTGCCATTGGCGGTCGTCTTGACACAGAATTTGTAGGGCAGGAGAATGTCTTTTTCTTTCAGTTCAAGGTCTAGTTCGTGCTGCAGATAGCCGGGGGGGATCCTGTCTACCACTTTCATCTCGCCCCTTAAAAGCATGAAACTTTTAAATCGTAACTGCCGGGATTGTTCTTCGCTTTGACGGTTGTACAGACTTTGCATGCTGGGAAGGCTGTAAGTAGCCTGTTCTTGTCTGATGTCAAATTTCCCGTTGGAGGTTTTAACAGTTTTGTGTTTGTAGGAGACGGAGAGTTCTCCCGAACGACTGAGCCGATCGAGTGAAGCGGAGGGATCACTTTTTGGGAAGAGGTTGAGCCCCCCTGAGGCGGGAACATCCGGAATGTAGTTTTGAGCATCCAGTTCATAGAATAGGTTGGTCTCCTGAAAGACCAGCATATCATTGACATCTGTCAGTGCCCTGTTGACAATGATGTTAAAATTACTCTCCTGAAGCTTCGCCGTTTTGTTGATGGTAATCACCTGTACCCATACCATGGCAGCCACGGCAATGGCCATCAAGGTAGCGAGTATGTTGATCATCTTTTTGCTCATAAAACAAATATAGAGTTAATAATCCGTTAAGGCGATGATCCTTAACAATATTTAACAGCGGGGGAGGGTAAGCTAACAGCTAATAGCTAACAGCTTTTGCTAATAGCTCTTTTCAGGTAATTCCTGCGTGCTGATCTTCTCAAGTGCCTGCCGGGCGGCATTCTGCTGGGCCTCTTTCTTCGAATACCCTTCGCCGCGTCCCATAACTCTTCCATCGACACAGGCGTCGGAAACAAAAGGCATTTTCTCGGATCCGGAATCGGGATTGGTAACGGTTTTGAACTCCACCTCCTGTTTGATTTTCTGGCCCCATTCGATGAGTTGACTCTTGAAGTTGTTGTCGACCATTTCCATCACCTGCAGATCGACGTGCTGATTGAAGATTTTTTTAATCACGAACTCCTTGGCCACGGCATAGCCACAGTCCAGATAGATGGCCCCAATGAAGGCTTCAAGCAGATCCCCGTAGAGGTGGCTGGATTCGCTGACGGAGCTGGCATTTGAAACAACGTATTTGTTGAGCCTCATTTTAAAGGTGAGTTGTGTCAGGAAGCTCCTGTTAACTACCCTGGATCTCAGTTGAGTAAGGAAACCTTCGTCCTTGAATGGGAAGCGATTGTACAGGTATTCTGCAACGATGGTGCCCAGAACGGCATCTCCGAGATATTCGAGCCTTTCGTTATTGACTACATGTCCCAGTTTATCGACATAAGAGGCCGATTTGTGGATAAAGGCAATGTCGTAAAGCTTGAATTTCAGTGGACTATGACCTGTCAATTTTTTAATAAACGAATAAAACTCTTTTCTTGGGGAAGAAAAGAGTTTTATCTTGTATCTCAAATTTCTGATCACGTACTAATCTATTTTTTTGAAGATAACGGTACCGTTGTGACCGCCAAAACCGAAGGTATTGCTTAATGCGTAATTGATGTTTCGTGGTTTTGCTTTGTTGAAAGTAAAATCAATTTTTGGATCAACTTCAGGATCAAGCTCGAATTGGTTTATGGTTGGGGGCACAAGGCTGTACTTCATGGCCAGGATGCAGGCGATGGCCTCAACTGCTCCGGCAGCACCAAGCAGGTGACCCGTCATCGACTTGGTAGCACTGATGGCAACTTTGTAGGTGTGATCCCCAAATACTTTCTTGATGGCTTTTGGTTCAGCAATATCTCCCAGTCCGGTAGAAGTCCCGTGAACATTGATGTAGTCAATGTCTTCAGGCTGCAGGCCAGCGTCAGCAAGGGCCCTTTTCATCACGAGGGTTGCGCCTCCTCCTTCCGGATCGGGAGCGGTCATGTGGTAGGCATCCGTAGACATTCCTCCGCCAACCAGTTCTGCCCAGATGGTTGCACCCCGGGCAATGGCGTGTTCGTATTCTTCAAGGATCAAGGCACCAGCTCCTTCGCCCATCACAAATCCATCCCGGTCCTTGTCGAAAGGACGAGAGGCTGTTTTTGGATCGTCGTTGCGGGTCGAGAGGGCGCGCATGGCATTGAAGCCCCCGACGCCTGCCTGTGTGATGGCTGCTTCTGATCCACCGGCTACGAAGATGTTGGCTTTCCCCAACCGAATGTAGGTGGCCGCATCGATCATGGCGTGGGTCGCAGAGGCACAGGCTGTGACGGTGGTGATGGTTGGCCCCCGAAAGCCGTATTGCATGGCAATGTTTCCGCTGGCCATGTTGGCAATCATCTTCGGAATGAAGAAAGGGGAAAACCTTGGATTATCCGGGTTGTTATTGAACTCTGTCACAGACTGGAAAAAAGTATCCAATCCGCCAATACCCGCACCCCAGATAACACCCACTTCATCCTTGTCGATTTTGGTGAGATCCAGTCCGGAGTTTTCGATGGCTTGGGCCGCTGCGATATAAGCATACTGAGCATACATATCGTGTTTTTGTACCTCTTTCCGATCCAGGTAGTCGTTCGGATCGAAATCTTTGATCTCGCAGGCAAATGTTGTTCTGAACTTGGAGGCGTCAAAACGAGTAATGGGGCCCGCACCGCTGACCCCATTCCTTAGGCCTTCCCAATATTCTTCAACATTTTTGCCAAGCGGGTTGATTGTGCCCAATCCGGTTACAACAACTCGTTTTAATTCCATATTGATTTTTAAGACCTTACTGATTTGTTACTTCGCGTTCTCAGTGATGTAAGTGATAGCGTCACCAACTGTGCCGATTTTTTCTGCTTGATCATCAGGGATAGCAATGCCGAATTCTTTTTCGAACTCCATGATTAACTCTACAGTGTCCAATGAATCTGCGCCTAAATCATTTGTGAAAGACGCTTCTGTAGTTACTTCACTTTCGTCAACACCTAGTTTATCAACAATGATTGCTTTTACCTTAGCCGTAATGTCAGACATAATTTTTTAATTTTACGTGGTTACTATTTTTAATTTTACACACTGAATTTTTCAGCGATTGCAAAGAAACGAAGAAACAAAATTATCTTCCAAATATTTGTTAAAGAATGTAACGCTTTTGACCACAAAATAGCCCCATTCCAAAGTAGGTAGAATAATAGAGTCGAAAAGTCGAAAACAATGAGGTAGTAAGTAATTGAATATGAAAAAAATAGCCATACTAGCTTCCGGATCAGGTTCTAATGCAGAGAATATTATCAGATATTTCCAGCATCATCCATCCATCAAAACAGATTCTGTCTGGAGCAACAAAAAGGAGGCCTTCGTTTTGGAAAGAGCTGAAAGACTGAACATAGAAGCACATCACTTTACCCGGATAGCCCTGAATGAGACAGATCAATTGCTCCTCGAATTTAGAAACAGGAAGATCGATCTGATCGTTTTGGCTGGGTTTCTGCTTCTTTTGCCGCAAAAATTCGTCCGGGAATTTTCTGTCGTAAACATTCACCCTGCACTTCTGCCCTCCTATGGAGGAAAGGGAATGTTTGGCGAACACGTTCACAAGGCGGTCATTGCCAACAGGGAAAAGGAATCGGGCATTACTATCCATCTGGTCGACGAAATTTATGACCATGGAAAAATCTTGTTCCAGGCTAAATGTCTCATCGACCCGCTGGATACTCCGGAGATGCTGGCCGGAAAAATACACGAGCTCGAGATGGAGCATTTCCCGCAGGCTATCGAGAATTTCTTGCTGGGAAGTGACTAAAGTGACTAAAATGACTAAAGTGACTAAAGTTGTGGACTTCGAACAAATTCAGATTAATGCTAAGTACTTTAGGCATTTTAGTCATTTTAGTCACTTTAGTCACTTTTTTTGGGGTAAATTTGTAGTAACTGGCATGAAGTCAAGAAACTTGCCAGGGATTTTATCCATGAGAAACAACTCGGAAGAATACACGGAGAAAGATGACTTGGGCAAGAAAGGGGAAGAGCTGGCCCGGTTTTATTTGATTGGAAAGGGATACCTTCTTCTGGATTTGAACTGGCACTACGGCCACAAGGAGATTGACATTGTTGCGCGTCTGGGGAAGGAGATTGTAGTAGTTGAGGTCAAAACCAGAATGGAAAATTACGCGGAAGAACCCTGGGAGGCCATCACTAATTCCAAGATCCGGAACATCGTGGAGGTGGCTGATGCCTGGGTGATTCAGCACGATTCTGAACTGGAAACCCGGTTCGATGTCATTTCCATTGTGATGAACAAGGACGGTAGCCACCTGCTGGAGCATTTCGAGGGGGCCTTTACTGCTCCAGTAAACTAAGTCACTTTTTCATTAATTTCACCACAGCAAATCAAAACGACATGAACGTAGAGGAGGTCAGACAATTTTGCGTAGGAATGGGTGGGGTCACGGAGGGATTTCCTTTCGATGAAGTCACGCTGGTGATCAAAGTGGGGGGTAAAATCTTTTTGCTGATGAACCTGGAAAAAGATCCTTCCATCAACCTGAAATGTGATCCCGAGCGGGCGATTGACCTCCGGGAACGTTACGAAGAGATCATCCCCGGTTACCACATGAACAAGAAACACTGGAATACCATCCGGCTGGAAGGAAATCTGCCGGATAGCCTTGTTAAAGAGCTGATCACGCATTCTTATGATTTGGTTTATGATTCCTTGCCCAGGAAGGTAAAAGAGGACTGTAGGACTTTAGGACTGTAAGACCAGAGGACAGAGGGACCCGAAGGAAGGGGATCTAGATGAAAATTAATTGCTAGTAGCAATTAATCTATTGGAGTGGATGTTTCAAACAAAAAGGATAATAAAATGGTTTTTAATCTGAAGGGGGCAGAATATATTGAGCTGATCAAGTTGCTCAAACTGGTTAGAATTGCGGAGTCGGGCGGTCAGGCTAAGATGATGGTGGAAGATGGGGAAGCCAGACTCAACGGCAATCCTGAATCCCGGAAGCGGGCAAAACTTCGGCCTGGTGATGTGGTTCAGATTTTTGGCAAGACGATTTCCATCGAAGCCTGAAAAGCGAAACCAATACCGGTTATCGAATGACCGAATAGTTTGAAGGTTGTCTAATCTAAACGACTTTTTCCGTTTTTTGATCCAGCAATCCCGTTCGGGCCAGTTCGGCGGTCAAATGATCCATCAATTTTCTTGCTGCCAGCTTTTTACCAAAATATTTCCCGAAGAACCAAAGCAACTTCCCTGCTAGTTCAGCAATTGGATGCAATGCACCTGCAGACACCCACGATCTCCCACTGATGGGCGGAATCTCTCTTTCCCCGGAAGGTGGCATTCCCTTCAGGTCGCAGAGGGTGATCTGGTCCAGAAGCACTCCCAGCCTGATCTGCACTTTCTTCTCCAATTTGTTCAGTTCATCTCTGTCAACCGCAGGGTAGGGGAACTCCAACTCCTCGGGGGGCCGGATGACTGTTTTCAAATCTGGTGAAAGCCTTATATCCGGCAGGATGGGGAGTGACTTTTTGTTCCCGGAAAGGAGAAACTGACGTGCTTCAGCTGTCAGATCGTCATAACCATATTTAATAACCGGATTGTTGGCAGATACCGGTACGCAAAGAAATTCGCGGATGAACCGCTGACAATTTCTTCGTCCCAGCAGGAAATCGTGGATTCTGAACTTTTTACTGAGGAAGCCGCTGAATCCCCCCAGCGCACCGCAGGCAAGGCTATTCTCCTGCGTGATTCCATTCCTGGTGCGGATGGGGGCGATCATGAAACGGGAAAAATCGTTTTCATCGTAGGCCTTCGCAAGCAGATCCGTCTTCACGCGCAATTGCTGAAACATGGTGACAAACAACTGCGGCGCTGTGATTTTCAAGGCCTGCCGTCCAAAATAGTTGGCGTTAGGTCGATCTTCAAAGTTTGGGAATGGGTCAATCATGACCACGGTGGTGTCAAACTCAAAGGCACTTTTTTTCATCGGGAACAAATCAGCAGCACATTCTTCAGAAGGACTATTCCGGCGTGCTTTTTCCCTGTTGGTCAGAATGATCTCGGTCATGTCGTACGGTTCGTTGTTGATGACCCCTCCATCCACGCAGAGGGCCGAGTAATCCGTAAGCGGATCTACCAGAAACTTTTTCCCGTGGGTGAGCTTCAGCAAATGATTGTCGTTGACATACCTTGGATTCCTTGTTACCATTCTGGGAGCGAGCCCTACCGGGAAAGCTCCTGTGGCGATGGCCGCATCCACCATCAGGCTTTTGTTGAGTCCTGCGTGATCATCAAAATGGAAAGGGATTTTCCCATCGCCGTGGTAGGTTCCTGCCTCATTGAGCTGAAAGTGGAGGAGGTCTTTGTGCAATGTCATGTGATCCTCCTTTTTGCCGGCGGCTGTGATAAATTCCAGTTCATAATTGAAGCCGCGCAGGTTGGTGATCGTTGTGAGCAACTCCAGGTCCCGTGCAACATAGGGCCTGCTTACAGCCGGATCTTTCACGGTAGTCTCGATCAGCCTTCGGGCTATCTTCTCTATGAAAAGCGAATTGAAGAGTGAACGGACCTCCCCGGAAGGATTCATCTCTGGTGGATTGGAGATATCCCCTGTGGAAAGCATCTGGTCCATCATGTTGTTGTGCAGATCCTCCGTCAGGTTGACCCACGAGTGGTACAGCGGATTCTCCCTGGCTTCCGGAGCTTGGTAGTTGCGGGCATTGATGTGCGGAAATTTTCGTTGAATAGCCGCTGCAGTAAGCACGGCTGTCATGCCTCCGGCGGAGGCACCACTCAGCACCTCAATGACAACCTGATGTTTGGGAACGCCCGGTATCCCGAGCTCTTTTGCCTTCTGCCAGTTTTCCAGAGCCTCCAGCAGGTAATCCATAACTCCGGCGGTATACGCGCCGGCTGAGACGGCACCTGCCATGGCCAACCCCATCCGAAAAGTATTTTGTTTTTCCATGGTGGCACTTGTTTATCGATTGATACCAAAAACCGGTAAAAGGTTACCCTCCCGCTACGTTAAATTTTCAAGGGGAATGTCAAATAAATATTATGTTAAAGTACTAAAGAACAGGTTAAAAATCAGTTTCTGAAAATTGGATTGGCGGGTTGATGGCTGATTTTGCAGATCAGATTTGATCTGTTGCAATGGGATGGGTCTGGTCCAGATTGTTGAAAAGTTGCAGCCTGATTTGTTTATCTTCCAGGAAACTCGAGAAGGCCTTGTTTTGTTTGAGCCTCATCAGGTCTTCTCCAAGGTTTTTCATGCAATCATCCACTTGTCTGGCCGTTGGCCGGTCATCTTCCAGCCAGAACAGCTTATTTCGGATGAGAAGCAAGTTCCCTGCTTCAAGGGTCAGGGTAAGGTTTTCGTGTTCCCATCGTTTCTCTTTTTCCAGGATAGCCACACCTTCATCTACTTTTTTATCCTGCGCGAGGCAGGAGTGGTACCTTTTTTCGTTGATGCCAAAATTTCTGTGGGCAAGAACGATTCCCAGCAGGGTAAAAAATAGCAGTTTGACAAGGAACTGGGAGGGATTGAATGAAGATTTTAGAAGAATTACCTCTATTAACAGGATAAGTAGTCCGATCGCAATCCCTTGAAAGGTGCCGAGAAAGAGTATGTACCTCCACTTGTTGGTGCGATGGACGGTCCATTTTTCGTAAAAACCGGATGGTCCGGCAGAGAGTTCTTTCATGATTTTACAATTACACCCAATCAAAAATAGAAAAATTCTGGTTGAAATGCCCAACGGAAAAATATCCCACTCAGGGAGACTCAAGTTCGGTAGTTCAAATTTTTCCATTCTCACTTTCCAAAAACACCTTCATCAAGCAGTTTCTGCAGTCAAACTCCAATTCGAAGCTGTTGGTCCCGTCCTGCAAAGAGAAGGGCAAAGAGAGGTGAGTTGGAAAATTCCCGCCATACCGCTGACAAAATCCGAGTTCATGCTGCAGGCAGTGCTTGGTGATCATCACCTGCAACCGTTCGTTCGATGAGCGCTTTTCGACCCCCATGGCCGGATTTTCAACTCCGTGACGTTTGTAAAACTGCACTGCCAGCCTGTTGCTGATGTTGTTTTCAAAATGAAAGGAGTCGGCAGGGAAGGGGATGGTATTTTTATCCTGTGCGATTGATTGTGGTTGGCCTTGCCAGGAATGTTTCAGGGATCTTGCTGCATGAAGTTGTTCCAGCAAGCCCCTGCGCATTTCATTCAGTTGTTGTGAAGTGAAGAAAAACTGTTCGTTGCCGTCTGTGTCGATTTCCCTTACCAGGAAGGGGGTATCCCCGGCTTTTGCCAGTTGCCTCAAAATATTTTCGCGCGATTTGGCGGGATCGTTGGCCGGAACCTTCTCCATTTTTACTGAAAATTCTGTCTGGGCGTCCCTTGTGGCCGCCCCATCAAGATTTACCGATAACTATTTATGGGCGACCACGAGGGTCGCCCGAACGATAAATCCGTTGGGAATAGAAAGAAGGGATATACTTACAGGAATCTTTCGTTCCGCCGTTTTTCTGTTTAATTTCTGTTGAAATGCCTGGTCGTAGTTGCGGAAGATTCGTGCGCCGACGAAGATGTCGTTCATCTTGTCGGGGTAGATTGTCCCGTCGGTGACGCTGTTCACCTTCAACCCGGTGCTCTCTCCGTTTCGCCCGAGGAAGGTCAGTCCATCGTTGTTGGCCAAAACGGAAGAACCCGAAATCTGGATGGAATCCCTTGAAATTTTGGTAACGACTCCCAATTCTTCGCCTGTCGATTTGGGGCTGTCCAGTCCGGCTACCGGCTCTTTTCTTCCGTGCAGGAAATACTCCGTACCGGCCCTGTGAAAGGTTTTTGCCGGATCAGGTGTAAAAAAGAGGGAGGTTTTTCCCAGGGAGGCAGGCCGGAATTCCGGTTTGTCCTCCAGGATGCGGTCTATTTCCTTCCGGTAATAAGCGGTGATATTTTTCACATAGTCCAGATCCTTCAATCGTCCTTCTATTTTGAAGGAGCGGACACCTGCAGCAGCCAGTTCTGCCAGCGAATCGGACCTGTTGAGGTCTTTGAGCGATAGGAGGTGTTTGTCTTGCAGGATGGTTTTCCCGTTGGCATCCGTCAGATGATACTTTTTCCGGCAGGGTTGGGCGCAGGCTCCCCGATTGGCGCTTCTTCCGCCCAGAGCGTGGCTCATGTAGCACTGTCCGCTCAGGCTGACGCAAAGGGAGCCGTGCACGAATGCTTCCAGTTCAATGGTGGTTTCCGCAGCAATCTCGCCGATCTGTTGCAAGGAGAGTTCTCTGGCGAGTACGGCTCTTTTGAAGCCAACTGCTTCGAGGAACTTTATTTTTGCTGCCGTGAAGTTGTTTGCCTGGGTACTGGCGTGGAGAGCGATGGGAGGGAGATCCATTTCCAGGATTCCAAAATCCTGGATGATCAGGGCGTCAGCTCCGGCTTCGTACACCTGATGGATCATCCTTTCCGCCTCGGAAAGCTCGTTATCGTAGAGGATCGTGTTGAGGGCCACATAGGTCTTAGCACCAAACAAACGGGCTTCGGCTGCCAGTTTTTCAATCTCTTCGATAGAATTTCCTGCTGCCTCCCGGGCACCAAACCTGGGCGCACCAATATAGACAGCATCTGCACCGTGGCGGATGGCAGCAATACCGCATTCCAGGTTTTTTGCCGGTGAAAGTAGCTCCAGGTTATTCAATGGCGACATAAGGCAAATTTACAATTTTCGATTTTCGATTTTGGGATGAGCTGCGATCCCGATTTGAGTTGAATGAAGGGATAATGCTGGTCCTGCCGATCCAAAATCCAAAATCATTCGTTTAGTGCTTCCCAATATTCCAAAGCCCTACGCGTATGCGGAATGACAATGGTTCCCCCCACCAGGTTGGCTACTGAAAAGATTTCGAAAAGTTCTTCGGTGGTTACACCCTGTTCTTTGCATTTTTCGAGGTGGTATTTGATGCAGTCGTCACAGCGAAGCACCATCGAACTGACGAGGCCCATCATCTCCTTTACCTTGGTGGATAGTGCTCCTTCCAGGTAGGTGTTGGTGTCGATGTTGTAAATCCGTTTCATCACTTTGTTGTCGGATGCCAGAATTTTTTCGTTCATTTTGGCACGGTAGGCCCTGAATTCTGTGATTTTTTCGTTCATTATTATCAATTTTGATCAAAATTATTGATTTTCTGTTGAGGATTGGCTCCACTCCGTCCGATTCAAACCATTACCTTCTTTCAAAATACTTTCGCGAACGGTTTCATGTAAGTGATTGTTTACCAGTGGTTCCGCTTGCCTCCACCCCTGACTACCAGGCCTTCGACCCTACAGGACGAAACCAAGAGTTCAATGTGGTGTTACCGTTTTACCTAACTCTCAACTCTTCACTCTTAATTCTCAACTTTTTCTGCCACCTCCCCGATGAGGGTAGTTTGCGTGCAGTCGAGAATTTTTACCCGGACAAAGTCGCCAATTTGAATATCCTTGTTAGGGAAAACGACTATTTTGTTTTCGGAGCTTCTTCCGAAGAATTCACTTTTTTTCTTCTTGGAGATCCCTTCCGCGAGTACCTCCACGGTTTTACCGATGTCCCTGCGGTTGCTCTCCAATGAAAGCCTGTTTTGTAGCTGGATAATTTCATCCAGACGCCTGGATTTCACTTCTTCCGGCACATCGTCTTCGAAATGGTCGGCGGCATAAGTGCCCGGACGCATCGAGAATTTGAACATGAAGGAGGTATCAAACCTAACCTCTTCCATCAGTCGCAGGGATTGTTGATGATCCTCCTCCGTTTCGGTGCAGAAGCCGCAGAAAATGTCTGTCGTGATGCCGCATTCAGGCAGGGCTTCACGAATCGCCCTGATCCTTCCCAGGTACCA
>Ga0209697_10002644_pt1 | contig 25468 bp, 23 predicted proteins | sample AliMusrvi5mmetaG_FD_184115 | JGI IMG/M metagenome (GOLD analysis project Ga0209697, IMG submission 184115) | Freshwater lake bacterial and archeal communities from Alinen Mustajarvi, Finland, to study Microbial Dark Matter (Phase II) - Alinen... | ecosystem: Environmental > Aquatic > Freshwater...
GTGTGAAATATCCAATTGTCACTGCGCTAAGCGCGTTGTTTCCAAAATTTGTCGGGTCGCATCCGATGGCCGGTTCGGAGCAATCCGGCATTGAAGCCGCCCGGCGCGATCTGTTCGACAACGCCGCCTGCATCGTTACGCCGATGGCCGAAACGGACAAAACGGCGTTGCAGATGGTGCATGATTTTTGGAAGAGCCTCGGTTGTCAGGTGCGAACCTTGCCGCCGGTGCAACACGACGAGATTGTCGCGCGTATCAGCCACTTGCCGCACATCGTTGCTGCTGCGGTCGTCAATGTCGTCTGCAATGACGGGGCGCATCCACTAAATTTTGTTGGTCCCGGGTTTAAGGATTTTAGTCGAATCGCGAGCGGTCCGCCGGAGATGTGGACGGAAATCTGTCAGCAGAACCGGCAGGAGATTGGCCGTGCGCTGGAGGCGTTGATCGAGGAGCTCGGCAAGTTGCGCACCGCGCTGACAAACAACGATGGCGTGGAATTAAAAACGATGCTCAAGCGGGCGAAGCATTACCGTGATGAATTGAGGTTCCGAGTATGAGCGCACCTGTTATCGTCGCGGTGGACGGGCCGTCGGCGAGCGGCAAGAGCACGATTTCGCGGATGGTGGCGCAACGACTTGGTTGCAACTACGTGGACTCCGGCGCGATGTACCGGGCGGTGACTTGGAAAGCGCTGGAGGAACAACTTGATCCCGGTAATGCCGCGCAAATCGTCGCCTTGGTGGAGCGGATCAAAATTGATTTCAAGATCGTTACCGGCGAAGCGCGGATGTTGATTGATAACATTTTTCCCGGCGACGCAATCCGCGCACCACGCGTGGCGGAAAAAGTCAGTCTTGTGGCGGCCATTCCTGAAGTGCGGCGCGTCTTGGTCGCGCAACAGCGGTCGCTCACGCGTTTCGGCGGCTTGGTGATGGAAGGACGCGACATTGGTTCAGTTGTGTTCCCGGACACGCCGCACAAATTTTACATTGATGCCAATGCCAGTGAGCGCGCCAAGCGCCGGCAACAGGATTTCGCGGCGATGAAGATTGAAACCAGTACTGCCGGCGTGGCACAAGCATTGGCACAACGCGACAAACTCGACTCGTCGCGGGCGGTTGCACCATTGCAGGTCGCGCCGGGTGCAACGGTTGTGGATAACTCGACAAATACGCCAGAGCAAACAGTCAAAATCATCCTCGACATCATTGCGCAACAACAACGTCATCCCCGGCGCGGTGCGCAATTTATCGCATGAACGAGGGCACGCTTTGGTATCGGGGTTGTCGGTCGATTTACCGGTTGTATTACCGGCTCTATCATCGCGGCCGGGTTGTCAACCGGGAACGCTTACCGGATGAAGGCGGTATGATTCTGGCTGCGAACCACGTTAGTTTTCTCGACCCGCCGTTGTTGGGTGCGGCGTGCCGGCGCGAGGCGTTTTATATGGCGCGCGATACATTATTCCGGAATCCGCTGGCCGGTTGGCTGCTGCGGAGTTGGAATTGCGTGCCGATCAAACGCGAAGGCGGCGACATCGCCGCGTTGCGGACGGCGTTGCGGATGCTGGGCGAGGGGAAGGCAGTGTTGATGTTCCCCGAAGGCACACGCAGCAAGGACGGCCAATTACAGGAAGGCCGCGCCGGTATCGGCATGATTGTGGCCAAGTCAAAAGTACCGGTTGTGCCGATGCGGATTTATGGAACCAACCACGCTTTGCCGCGCGGTGCAACGCTCCCGCGCCCGGCGCAACTCACGATTCGATTTGGCGAACCGTTCACTTATCCGTTGCCGGCAAATGTGGACGAATTGCGCGGCGATGCGGCAAAGGCGTTATTTCTGGACATCAGCCGGGAAATCATGAAACGCATTGCTGCTTTGTAATTTCGACCGCATCAGCCCGCTTTCTACTCGACAACGACGGTATTACCAGTTAGTGATTTCCACATGCAGAAAAAGGCGCTTGGTAGAGGATTGGACGCGTTAATCGGTGGGGGCATCGGTACGCCAGTTGCGGTGCAAACATCACCCGTTATGAAGCCGGCAATGCCGGCCCCAATGTCGGCCACGCCGGCAACCGGGCCGCAGCAGCTCAATATCAACGTCATTGTGCGCAACCGGTTTCAACCGCGTGCGGAATTCGATCCCGAACATTTGAAGGAACTCGCCGCCTCGATCAAGCAACGCGGCGTGATGCAGCCGCTGTTGGTGCGACCGCGGGATGGCGGACGGTTTGAGTTGATTGCCGGTGAACGACGGTGGCGCGCAGCCAAGGAAGCCGGGTTGACGACAGTGCCGGTGATTGTCCGGCAAGCTACGGATGAGGAATCGCTCGAACTGGCACTGATCGAGAACATCCAACGCGAAGACCTTAACCCTGTCGAAGAAGCACGCGCTTACGAACAATTGGCGACGGTATTCAAACTAACGCAGGAGCAAATTTCCGACAAAGTTGGCCGCAGCCGGGCAGCAGTGGCGAATGCGTTGCGGTTGCTGGCATTGCCGGCGGAAGTGCTGGCGTGGGTTGGCAATGGCCAACTCAGCGTCGGGCACGCAAAAGTAATTTTGGGGTTGTCGATTGCTGAGGAACAACGGCTTGTTGCGGAGCGTGTGCTGAAACGCGGTTTGACCGTGCGCGATACGGAACAACTCGTCGAACAACTCAAAAAGACGACGTCGCCTGGAACTCGCATAGTTGCCGGCACGATCAAGACATCAGACATTCTGGCCATCGAAGAACGGTTGCAGCAGAAGTTGGGCACAGCAGTCAGCGTGCGGCATGGCAAGAAAAAGGGTAAGATCGAAATCTCGTACTACGGCAACGACGACTTGTCCCGATTGCTTGGTATTTTCGGGATTGATAATCTCTGACCTTTGTCGTGCGACTCGCAACGGCAGAACAATGTTAACCAAATTCATTTTATCGCTCAGCATGGCTGGCTTGTTGGCAAGCTGCACACCGAAGATGCCCACCGAAGTGGATTGGCATTCCTTCGACGGCAAACGCGCCTTCAACCACGTACAGACACTCGTCAATATTGGCCCGCGGTATGCCGGCAGTCCGCAGTTGACGAAAACTTCGTCGTACATCATGTCGCAACTAGAAGAAGCCGGTCTTGAGGCGCAGGAACAGGTCTTTGTTGCCGGCTCACCGCGTGGGCCCATTCAATTCCGCAATGTGATCGGCAAAACGCCGCACAGCACTGGCGGCAAGGGGCAGGTGATTGTTATCGCCTCACACTTTGACACGAAATATTTACCGGCCATCAACTTTGTCGGCGCGAATGACGGTGGTTCCAGCACCGGCGCGTTGCTGGAACTGGCGCGGTGTGCGGCGATGATGCCCGACGTTTGGTTTGTGTTTTTTGACGGCGAAGAAGCCATCCAAGAGTATTCCGACAGCGACGGCTTGATCGGTAGCAAGTTTTTTGTCGAGCAGCTCAAAGCCGACAAGCGCGTGGACTCAATCAAAGCCGTCATCCTGCTCGACATGGTTGGCGACGCTAATCTCAACATCACCTTGCCGGCTAACAGCACTGCCAAGCTGGTCGAGGAAGTTTTTGCGGCATCGCGGGATGTTGGCTACCGTGATTACTTCGCGCTCGCCAAGGGCGACATTCTCGACGATCACACGCCATTCATGCGTGCCGGTATCCCGGCAGTGGATCTGATTGATTTTGAATACGGCAGCGCGCCCGGCAAAAACGATTACTGGCACACCGACAAGGACACGCTAGATAAACTTAGTCCGCACAGCCTTGAAATCGTCGGCCAGACCACACTGCGGCTGCTCTGTCGGCTGCGTGCGAATCCGGTTATCCGGTAATCCGCTTCGCGCGAAAGAATTCCTGAAGGAGTTGTCGGGCTGCCGCTTCCTGAACCCCGGCACGCACCTCGACTTTATGGTTCAAGCCGCCTTGACCGGTAATGTCAAAGACCGATCCCGCGCCGCCGCTTTTGGGGTCCGCAACGCCAAAGACCACACGCTTGATTCGCGATAACACAATCGCCCCGGCGCACATCGGGCACGGTTCCTTGGTGACAAAGAGTGTTGCCCCTTCAAGTCGCCAATCGCCAAGCGCGTGTGCGGCTTGCGTGAGCGCGAGGATTTCTGCATGGGCGGTTGCGTCCTTGAGCAGTTCGACTTGGTTAAATGCGCGCGCAATGACACGATTCTCGCGGACGATCACCGCGCCAATCGGTACTTCATCGGCGTCAAATGCGAGTCGGGCTTGCCGGAGCGCATCGCCCATGAAATGCTCATCGCTGGTCAGATCAATTACCGGAGTCAACTCAATCATGCCAGCAAAGTACCCGGCCCAACGGGTGGCGGCAAGTGGATAAGTGGGGCAGGGGAAAAACGTTCCAAGGCTTCATAAACGTCGAGATGATTTGATGGGGAGACGTTTCGATGACCCTTCGGTCGAACTCAGGGCTAAAGGCTCACCAACATGACAAAATAAGAAAGCCTGTCACCCCGAGTATATCGAGGGGTCTGCGTGCCCGCGTCTCGTCGAACTCGATTCCTTCCGTCTGGGGAAACGACGAGATGCCTCGACATGCTCGGCATGACAAATTCTTTTCTTATTCTGTCACACTGAGCTTGTCGAAGTGTCTCTTTACGGAATGGGTGTCGCGCCGTTGTTGCTGAGCATCGCGGCCAACCGGTCACCCATCTCCGCCAACGTTGCCGGCGGCGTCCCGTTCCAATTGCCGGGATTGGCGGGCGAATAGGCCGTGATGGACGCGGGGTCAATCCACCCGGGAAACAAGCCCGTGCCGTTCTGCCAACCGGGCACGACTGCGAGAAGTTGCCCGGGCGTCCCAATCGGCAACCGCGCATTCATGACCGCACCGGGCGAACTATCCGACCACATGCTATAAACCATGTCGCCCGGCTGCACGGTGGACATGGGGTTGACGAGATACTTGGCATCATTGACGAGCGCGCTGACATTGCTCCCCGGCTGGAGGGCGTTATCAATCTTCGCCTTGTCACCGGGCACAAGCTGCGCGGCTTCGCTGGCAGTAAAGACCGGATCAGTTTCCGGGTTCGTGCCGCCGGGCGGGCCTTGTGGCCCCTGCGGCCCTTGCGGTCCGGGCGGACCGGCCGGGACGGCATCAATCTTTTCGTTGAGCGCGTTGAGTTGGTTGCGGACAACATCGGCATCGAGCTTATCGCCGGGCTGCGGGACATTCGGGTCGAAGGTTGGCATGGTGCGTTCTCCTGTTGGTTAGGGCTTGCCCCGCACCAAGCGGGGTTACCGATTTTTTAGCGCAAACCTGCCAAACATTGCAACCGCGATTACCGGCAACGAAAAAGATCAGCCACCGCGAACCGCGCGCCAGCGCGGGTCGCGGTTGGCTGCATCGGATTGTTCGGCGTGTTTAGCCTGTATAACGGAGAGTCCTCTACCCACAAGTCCCCCAAGAAGAAATGCTGAAAACGCACGACAGATCGGTCTGGGATGTGATAATAACAACCAGTAGAACGATGGCGACAAGGTGTGCCACAGTGATACCATCCATACAACGATGACTGCGAGATAGCCTAAGAGGAACAATCCCAAAGATCGAAAGAGGCATTTGCTGGCGCGACGAAACCACATGTGTGCGCCACATAGCACCCAAGGGGCCATTTGGGCAAGAAATGTTAAGTTCCGCTTGAGAGCGCTGTCTTGACAATCTGGCTTTGTTAAACTCACCAACCAGTATGCTGCGACTAGCACAAGCACGTAGCCAACGATGTATAAAGATTCCTGATATGCAGGTTTGATTTTCATGACGCCGAACATATGTATTCGGCCATACTCAGGATTCAAAGCCTAACTGGCTGAATTGTCAAGAATCGGTTGCCGGGCTGAAGGTTAGCAAGAATCGAGTCCGGACTATCGCTCCGGCGAATGCCATACTCAGTAAGGGGTTTACCGGAGTGATATTTTGGTGGCAGCACCACGGGCGGGCGACCGGCCGTCAATGCTCAGGACCCGGCGTGCCGATACCCAAAACCGGCCAAAACCTTCACCGCGCTCCGAGCGTGGCAAGTTTCCGGTCCAAAACGGCTATTTTGGGCATTTTTGGGGTATCGGAGGCTCAAAAAGGCCATTTTTGAGGTTTTCCTTGTCATTAAAATTCCGCGCGATAGCGTTCGCGCCGGGTTTTATAGCGTTCGCGCGAAGTTTTATAGCGTTCGGACGGCGCGCGAACGCTATGTCGGCAAGTTTTATAGCGTTGTTGCGGCGCGCGAACGCTATGTTGCGGAGTTTTATAGCGATGTTGCGACGCGCGAACGCTATGTCGCGGAGTTTTATAGCTATCGCGCGAAGTTTTATAGCTATGCCGGGAAGTTTTATAGCGTTGTCGCGGTGCGCGAACGCTATGCCGGGAAGTTTTATAGCGATGTCACGGCGCGCGAACGCTATGCCGGGAAGTTTTATAGCGTTGTCGCGTGGCGCGAACGCTATGTTGCGGAGTTTTATAGCGATGTTGCGACGCGCGAACGCTATCTTGCTAAGTTTTAGACCCTTGGCGCACGACCCGTAACCATTGCCGGCAGTGGGACAGCTTGGCGAAGCAAGGCGTGAAGAGCTACGAAGTGCAAACGGTGCTCAATCCGCTGAATAACGATCCCAGCGTAGGCCCATGGACGCCGCAGCCGAGCGTTACCAAGTCAAAGTGCGCGCTCCTCGGCTTCACCTCTGGCGCGCGGATTTGGGTGCGGGTGCGTGGCATCGGCCCCGCCGGTGCCGGCCCGTACAGCGACCCGGCCACCATCATCGTGCCATAACCGTAACTCAACCGTTCTTAACCAACCGGCCGGGAAGGCAACTTCCCGGCCGCGTTGTTGGGTGGGCACCGGGAGGCTTGCAATCCGGGCGGCGCTCGGTAATGTTACGGGCGCATCACGGAGATTATCTCAATGAAAACATTCACAACAATCGCGGCGGCTCTGCTGCTGCTTACAGGAGCAATGACTATGGCGGCGGACACGGAGACGGTGGCGGTAATCGAAACGAAGTTCGGCAAGCTGGTCGTGGAGTTTTACGATACGGATGCGCCGAAGACGGTGGCGAATTTCCAGAAGCTGACCAAGGACGGCTTTTATAACGGCACGGCGTTTCATCGGGTGATTCCGGGGTTCATGATTCAGGGCGGCGATCCGTTGAGCAAGCAAGACCCGCAAGGCGCCCGCGTGGGTACGGGCGGTCCCGGCTACACGGTGCCGGCGGAAATCAAACGCGACCACACGCGGGGCACGTTGGCCACCGCGCGCCTTGGTGGCCCGATGAATCCGAAAAAGGATTCCAGTGGTAGCCAGTTCTTTATTAACGTGAAGGATAACGATTTCCTGAACGGCGACTACACTGTCTTCGGTAACGTGATTGCTGGCATGGATGTGGCCGACAAGATTGTCGCCGTTCCGCGCGATGGCCGCGATAATCCAAACGAGCCGGTGGTGATGACGAAGGTATCCCTCGTCACGCGCGCCGAAGCGTTGAAGAAATAGCCGGTCAGTCAGGTTGCGGGGTGTGGGATGCGAATGCGAGTCGCGCTAATCGTTTGGCTGCTGCTGTGCGCAGCGGTTGGCGCGCGCGAAGTTCCGCTCACCATCCTGCATACCTGTGACCTGCATGGCAACATTCTCCCAACCGAAAACTACGACCGGCAGACGAATCTAGGCGGGTTCGCGCGCTGCGCCACTGTGATTCGGCAGGTTCGCGCCACGCAGCCGAACACATTGCTGGTGGATGCCGGCGATACCTTGCAAGGCGCGGCGGTGAGTTATCTGTCGGATGGACACGTGATGGTGCGGTTGCTGAATTTGCTCCGCTATGACGCGTGGGTTTGGGGGAATCACGAGTTTGACTGGGGCTTGGATAAGCTGACCGCGAACGCCGAATTGTCCGCCGTTCCGATCCTGAACGCCAATGTGCAGCGCGACGGTAACGCCGCCGCCCGGCTGCTCGCATGCGTGAAGCCGTACCGGATCGTGACTGTTGACGGTGTGAAAGTCGGCCTCATCGGCTTGAACACACCCGGCATTCCAACCTGGAGCCGACCGCAGTTGATTGCCGGGTTGAAGTTTGCGGATTCAGTCGCAACCTTGAAAACAGTCGTGCCGGAAGTTCGCCACGCCGGCGCACAGGTATTGGTGCTCATTGTCCATCAGGGTTACCGGGACAGCGGTGACGACCACGCCAACCAAGTCAGTGCCATTGCCGGCGCATTCCCGGAGTTGGATGTGATCATTGGCGCGCATACGCACCGGAACTTCCCGGAATTCAAAATCAACGGCGTGCTCTATACCCAAGCGGATTACTACGGGATTCACCTGGGGCGGGTGGATTTGGTGTACGACACGACGGCCGGCAAGGTGATTCATCGGGAATCGCAGACGGTTTTGATGGATGACCACGTTCCGCTCGACCCGGCCGTGCTCACGGAGTGCCATGCCGAGCTCGATCACGCGGAGCGGACGCTCCGGACCGTTATCGGCGAGGCGACCGGCGAGTTTGATGTCCGCAATGCACCGAAACATGAGACGCCGATGCATGATTTAATCTTTGAATCCATCGTCGCCGGCCTTGGCGCGCGCGGTATCAAAGTGGATGCGGTGGTGCATGGGGTATTGGAGCGACGCGGGGTGTTGAACGCTGGGCCGGTTACAATCGGCGATGTGTGGCGGGCAGTGCCATACGAAAACAAACTCGGCGTTTGCCAACTCACGGCCATTGAGTTGCGCGAAATCCTTGATGAAAATGCCGGTGCGTATAATGGGCCGAATTTTCGGGGTGTGTGGGGATTGCATTGGGAGTTCGATCCGAAATTACCGGCCGGGCAGCGAGTGCGGAAACTCGCACACGCCGATGGCACGGTCATTAACGACAGTGAACAGCTGGCGGTAGCGTTCAATAGTTATGATCTGGCCGGTGGTGGAATGCGTTGGCCGAAGTTGCGTGAAGTGATTGCGGGAGCTGGGAGCCGACTGATTGAAACCGACATGCAGACGCGTCAAGCTGTGTTGGATTACATCATTCAGCGAGGCAAGATTTCACCGGTCACGCATGGCTGGTGGAAAGCGGTTAATGGAGTCCACTCAGCCGAGGAATAGTACTGGCGGTCGTTGCATCTGACCGATTTGGCAAACCCGCTCCGCCAGAGTGCCAGCCAGACTTTTCAGCCGGTCATTCCACGGCGCAACACCGACCGTTGAAATTTTACCGGCCCACGTTTGCATTGCACCAAGCGTGCCGAATGGTTTGACAAACACTGTCCGATTTAAACATGACGGTGTAAAAGCCGCCGTCTCGTCATAAATAACCGTCCAAGGATACGGCGGTTGACCACTCCAAATCGCCACGCGCTGGTCGCTCGCGCTGCGGAACTCGTATGTTTCACGGACCCGTCCCGATAATGCCGCTTCCTCAATCGTCAGCTTGCCGCGCGGTATGCGGCGTTGATAATCGGCCATTGCCGTTGCCAAACGTGCCGCAAACTCCCGCGCGCCTTCTTCTACGAAAAAAACATGCGGTGACATGCAACCTTGCTGGTCATACACCGACGCATCAAACGCCGCCGCTGCCGGCAAGTCACCGGTAAACAATGCCTCGTGGCCAACGATCGCAAAACTGATTTTGTGGCCGTAACCGTAAAACTTGGCAGTGGCCGGCGTCATAGCGCGCAAACTGGTAATGGATTCATCATCACCGTAAGCAAAAACTGCGTCGGCACCGGCCAGCGCAGTTCGAGTCTGACTGATCTCTTCGCGTGACCAGTGCAACACAGTCACGCGCGCTGCTAATTCGGCGTTCACTTCCCGGAGCGATTCCACAAACAACCGTGGGAAGACTGGATCGCGCTGCGAACATTTAACTAAATTCTCTGCGTTCAACAACAAGCCTCGGCAAATGCTGCCGATGCCAGGAGCAGGGACGTTACCGGACAAAATGTGTGTGATTCGCCGTGGCGCATCGGCCGGAGTATTAAATCCTCCAAGCGCTTCCAGTTTTAGCGCGCCAAAAATAAGCGTGATTGCTTCGTCAACCATCTCCGGTGAGAAGCCGGTTAGCCCCGGGGCTTCTGCAATGGCACGAGTGCGCCATTGATTTCCCGGCACAAGCCAGTTCCCGGCAGCTTGGGAAATGGCAGTTTGAATGTCGGCAATATTCATTAATTCCGCAACGACTCAGCGTTCAACGAACAGCCGCGCACTTCGGCGCCGGCGACTCGTCCCAACACTTCAAATGTCCCATCGGCGTACGCGATGCCGAGGTCTTCAGTTTGAATGCATAACGCGCTCCAAAGATTTGCCAAATCATAAACTCGAATCAATCCGCGCTCGCCGACAGGTGCGGGTTGGCCGGTAGCGGGGTCAATAATCCGCACCCGCGCCCATGCCGGTACATCCTTGTGATTGCTTTGCCGGCCGATGCGCATCGTCTCGTCATAAAATTGTGTGCTCAATTCAGTCATGCTGTATTCATTGACGATATGCTGCGCTGGGATCCCAAGTTGGTGGGCAAACAGTCGATAAAGTTCCGTCTTGGTGATTTCGCGCGAGCGCCCCTTGAATCCACCGGTTTCCATTGCCCGGCTGCCTGCCGGTAAATCGAAGCGCAGCTTGCCGAGATGATCGAATAAATGCACAAACGCGAACGCTGTGCCCAGCAACATGACTGGTTGGCTAGACCACTGCATCTCGCAGAGCCGTTGTGTCAGCCGGTCCAATAGCAGTGTATCGCGCTCAATGAAAAATTCGCAATCGTTGCCGGCAACCGCACCAAGCATGTGCGCGAGTGACGAATGTGGCGCGTTGGCCGGTGATGGTGTCAATGCCAGCACTGGTAAACTTGCGACATCCGGCAACAGGTGGGCAATAAAGTTTGGACGGCTTGCCGCGTCGTAAAGTTCCAGTGTCTTGAAGTAATGCTTGCCGGCGCGCGTGTGTGTCGTGCCGCTGGTGTGAAACTCGGCCACCGCTTGGCTGACCGGGAAACAAGCGAATTGGAAATCTTTAAACGCACTAGTCGGTACGGCTGGGATCTCTTCCCAGCGCGTGATTGGCGGCCGAGGGTCGCAGAACGCCCGGTAAGTCGGATTGTGAGCGCGTTGGAATTCAAACACCTCCAACGCTAACTCGTCAAAGTTACCGGGGCCTCCATTAAGGAAGGCGAGGATGCGTTGTTGGAGGTTAATCGACAATGAATCAACCAGTAATTCGGTAGACTTGCCAGGCGCGAAATCGCGTTGCCGGTGTGACCGTTAATTGCACTGGTCCGGTCGCTTCGAGACGTTCAACAATTGCGTGGCTTTTAAATTTTGCGACGCGGTCGCAATATGACCAAAGCAATTGAACTTTTCCATCAGTCCAGCAAACACCTGCGCCATCTGGTAGGAGGTGCCGGGATTTCATATTTGGAAGAGCTTGGTTATAGATTTTATTGAGTCGGCTCCACCAGGCCGGTAGCCGGTCTGGTAAGCCCGGTTGGTTGCTCCATTCAATAAAGGAGCGGTTGGCCATTGCACGAAATTCACTCCGCTGCAATTCCGTGGCGGTGCGGCCACGCGCGGCGACCATCAGACACATGTCAATCGCCATATCCTCATTGCCAATCCACCAACCGAAATCATTCTGACCGGCGACGGCACCGTCTTGTTCCATTCGTGCACCCTGTAAATCTTTCACACCGATGTGCGTGACGCCGAACGGTGATATGCCTTCAAACGTGATGGTTTTGATTCCAATTTTTTGTACATCGTGAAAAAAACGGCTGAGCGGCTGGAAATTCGTCCGCATCTGCGTGCCATAGTTCATTGCGGAAAGTCCTAGGTTCGGCCAGGAATCAACAAAGAGAAAGTCCAAGCCACCGGCATTCTTCCAGTGGCGCAGGTCGTCGAGCGCCCAGCGGTAGATGCCGGTATTCCAGTCAGCGGTGACCAGTGATTGAAAACCGTACCCACCCCCGGCAGGCTGGCTGTTGACATCCACCATTCGGTATTCGGGATGCACTTGGTAAATTGGCGCTCGCGGTGACAGATGCGGTGCAAACCACGCGCCCACTTGGATGCCCAGCGTCTGCGCTTTATTGTACATGTGCCGCCAAGCTTTCAGTCCGCCCCAGAACTCCGACGGCAAAAACCGGTGCGTGGCACATACACTGGCACAATGTAAGTCGCCGCCGATGCCATTTTCTAATTTGCGGCGCATGCCAAAGATTGTCACATCGCTCTCCGACATCGGTGCTGTAAAAAACCGGCGGACACCTTGTTCTGCAAGGCGTGGCAACAGGCGGTCGGCAATGGCATACGGCACCTCACGGCTATCCACTTCTTTGCCGGCAATAGTTACCAATAGACGATCACCTTTGGTTCGTAACTTCTTCTTGCTGTAGGTGACATAAATCTCCGGTGCCACAACCGATGGTTGCACGCCAGCGCGGGTGCGAATGAGGCCGTTAACATGCGAGTGCGCCGTCTGCCATAAATTCCGTGCCGCATGTTCCACCAATGCGCCCGGCGAAAACAACACCCACTTCGGCGTCGTTCGCACCCGGCGCGACAATTCAAACCGGTACTCGTCAATCACGTGCAGCAACTTGCTGCCCGGCGGCGACTCGACCAGACTCGAGATGCTTTCCAAGCGCGGCCAAAATTGCAACAACGCACCCGTTTTCGCGTATTGGAAATCAAACGTCTGCAATAGCCCGCCCCGTGGCGCCAGTTGAAACGACGAACCTTGTGGCGAGCCATAGCAATGCAACTTCTTGAGGCAATGGGTGGTGAATAGGGTGTTCTTCGCACCATGATAGACCGGCATGTTCGTGTGGCCTTGGTGCAAAACTGTGTTACCGACAATACTGCCGCCGATTTCCCAAGTCGCATCTGTCCACAGCCGATGAATCTTTCGTTCACGACTGCGAAACTCAAACGAATACTGAAACCCAGACCATTGCCGGTCGCCCAAACGCAACTGCGCCGGGGACAGATGGATAATCAGGGTGTCGGTTACCGGTTGTGTCCCGTGGCCGAGTTCCACCATCTGCTGATTATACTCATCGCGATATTCGGTCCGTCCCCAGTTGTTTCCTTCCGCGCGCAACTCCACTGCCACACCAGTCGCTGACCGGCGAATCCGCTGCAACTTGAACCGGGAATACTGAATGCCTTCCGGAGTGTCCGCACGGACAACTACCGGTCGTTGTGGGCTGCGCAGCCGAACTCCGTCCACACGTACATCACCCAGGCCCAAGAATTCCTTTTGTCTACCGAAAAGTAGATCAATCGCGACATTCTTGGCCAATTGTAAGCGTGTTTTCATAAATGGAAGCAGGTCAGTAAATAAACGGTAACAATTTTCGAGTTCGTTGCCGGTAGGCGGCGTACTCCGGAAATCGCCTTGTCAGCAATGTCTCTTCATAGTTGAGCTTCATCAGTAGATTTACCAGCAGAATCATCCAGATCGCACCACGCTCAACTGTCAACTTATCCAAAACCAGTGCTAACATCGTCAGCAATACGCCGGTATACATCGGATGGCGGATCCAGCGGTACGGCCCGTGTGTCATTAGTTTGGCATTTGGGCGCACATCCGGAAATGGATTCACTCGCTGCGGCTTTATCGTGAACACTGCCCATGTCACCAAGACGAGTCCGGCCAACTCCAACCAAATCCATGGCGGGGCCGCCAACAAGCGCCCGGTTATTAATAATGCGCCGATAAGAATCAGTTGCGCGCCTAACAATCTGCCGTTTTTCAGCGACATAATTTGGCAATATTTCCGATAGCAAAATCCAATTGCCGGCGCGTGATCGTTAGTGGCGGCGTTAAACCAATCACATCGCCCTCCGGCAACGCGAGGATGCCGCGCTGCAATAATTGCTCGCAGAGTTTGGCCGGGTTCGCGACCGGCAAGCCGAGCATTAAGCCTTTGCCGCGCACCGGTAGTCGAGCTTGGATGTATTCACCAAGTTGTCGGGCGCGGTCCGCTAGCTTCAGCCGTTTCATCTCGCCAATGGCTGCCAGTGCGGCGGCGCAGCCGAGCGGATTTCCGAGAAAGGTGCTGGTGTGAATCGCTTCGCCGTCGGACTCCGGCCAACTATCCATTACCGGTGAGTGCCCAACACACGCGGCCATCGGAAATCCTCCGGCCATGCCTTTACCGATGCAAATGAGATCCGGCATGACGCCCCAATGTTCACTGGCAAACCACTGGCCGGTACGACAGAAGCCGGTATAGATCTCGTCGAATATCAATACGAGGCCATACCGGTCACAATACCGGCGCAAGCCCGTCAAGAAATCGTCCGGTGGCACAATGATACCGGCTCGTCCTTGAATCGGCTCTACAATGACCGCGCCACAATTCTTCGGCGGCTTCCCGGGCACGACGCCGTACCGGCAACGTGTGATAAACCGTCCGAGTTGCTTTGCAAACGGTTGCCGGAAATGATTCCGGGCCGTGGCTGCGAGAGCGCCATAGGTAAGACCGTGATAGGCGCCGGTAAAGGCGATCACGCCGGGACGGCCGGTGTGGATGGCGGCGGTCTTTAGTGCCGCTTCGACTGCTTCCGCGCCGGTATTGGCGAAGATGACACGGGCGTTGCGCCGGTAAGTCAACGCCACCAACTCGCGAGCGAGTTGGAGTTTAAGTCTGTTCGGATGGACGTCGCCCATGGCGTGGATTAACTTGCCGGCTTGTTGGCGGAGCGCGGCAATTACGTGCGGATTGCCGTGGCCGACGCTGGCCACGCCAAATGCGGCGGTCAGGTCGAGGTATCGGTTGCCGTCGACGTCCCAAACATTGGCGCCGGCCGCGCGTTCCCAGAAGATTGGCCAATGTTCGGAAATAAAAGTGATGTTGCGCGATTCATACCGGCGCAGTTGCCGGGCCAAGGCGCGCGAGCGTGGGCCGGGTATCGCCGTGCGGAGCAGGGGGAGGAGGGACGTCACACGCCTCGCGCGGTTGAGCCCCAGATGTGTTTGTGCCACTGGGTTTGGAGGCGCACCGGTAAGTGGTCGGCCAAAATCCATTCCGCCAACGTCTTGAGCGGGAGTTGTTTCACAACTGGTGAAAAGAGCACGACGCAGCGCCGGTTGAGTTCATGCTCGACCAGCAGGCGTTTGGCCCAGTCATAATCTGCGCGGTCGGCAATGACGAATTTAACTTCGTCCAGCTTGGTGAGATGACTGAGGTTGGCGTGCCGATTCTTGTCCACCTCGCCACTGCTGGGGCATTTTAAGTCCATGATCTTGACGACGCGCGGATCAACGGGCGCGACATCGAGCGCACCGCTGGTTTCGAGTAACACCGTTTTGCCGAGGTCGCACAGGCGCGTCAGCAACGGCAGAACATTGGGCTGGAGCAGGGGTTCACCGCCGGTCACTTCCACCAGCGTTCCGCCGAGACGGCAGACGGTGGCGATGATGTCGTCGAGGGACATGGCCTGGCCGTCAGCAAAGGCGTAGGCGGTGTCGCACCACGTGCAGCGAAGATTACAGCCGGTGAGGCGCACGAAGACACACGGCAGTCCGGCGAACGACGATTCGCCTTGGATGCTGTAAAAGATTTCATTGATGACCAGCGTCTCAGTCACGCCGGCAGGCTAACAAATGCGCCGGCAGTTTGCAAACAGACGGTAGTTAAACTCTGGGACTAGTCCTTCGGAGTCGATTCAAAACGCAATAGATGCCAAGCGGTGTCATCGGTTACGGTTGCGCCGAGATAAGCAAGCGCCGCCGTGAACAGATGATCAATGTCCGCCCCGCCCAGCAGCTTTAACGGCACGCGCAGAATCATCTGGGGTTCCCCGCCGGTTAGGGTCACACCCGAATCCTCAACGGCTTCATGATCGACCACCACTTGTACGCGCCGGTCCGGCAAGATTGTGATTTGCACTTTAGGCAAGTCGGCAAATTCGGTGCCTTGTTTATAACCAAACAAGTACCACCGCACATTGCCGTGCTGGTTGCTCTGGCATTTAAATTCCACTTGGGCAATGAGCGCGTCGTCCTGCTGGAGAAAGTCAATCGCTTCCAAGTCAATTGCCGGCGGGGCAGTCGGCAACACGGCGACTCCGTTGGTTTCGTAGCCAGACTGTGCGGGCAACACCGCGGGGGCTTGCAGGTGAATGGCTTTGCTCCAGTCCAATTCCGCCTGCGCCGGCAACAGTGGGATCGTGGGAGTTCGACCCATTGCGAACAGCTCATTCGCGCGGGCAAACGCCGTGAGGAACGCTTGCTGATTGACCACCTGCGTCGCGTTCGTCATCGTCGCCTGATATTTTCGTTCCACCTGTTCCCGTGTGAGCGGCAACGCCAGCCAGTCATTGTCGCGTTGCAACGCGGGCGGCGGCTCCATAATCACCGTGGGATGGTATTGCAACGGTACCGGCCAGTTGGGGTAATGGACGATATAGAAGTCCAACGTCGGTTGCAGCCCCTCGCTCTCAAGTTGCAGTAATGCCAATTGCACGAAGTTCGCCGCGGCGCGATGATCGGAGTTGGCATCGCACGGATGCGTCGTGAACACCCAAGTTGGCTTGAACTCGCGCAGCACTTTGCAAAGATCCTCGATGACGTACTCGGCCCGGTATGGATGCTGGTAGCTGTAATTCTTCTGGTACGGTACATTCCTGGAGTCGGTCGCATTGTCATACAAGACCTCATCCTCCTCCCAATAATCCTGCCACAAGCGCATCGTCCACCAGTCCGGATAACCCAGAAACGTCAAGTCGTCGGCCGTCAAGCCGAGGAGTTGCATTGCGGCTAGCGCCTCGTTGTGCCGCTGTTCGCCCAAGCCCAGCATGCTGGGGATGGGCGTAATGTGATGGTGCCGGCTATAAAGACGGAAATTCGACTGGTTGTGATCACCATTGGTCAGGTAAATCACCTTCACTTGCGCGCCGACCACGACGGCTTGTTGAATCAACCCGCTGGTCGCCAATACTTCATCGTCAGGGTGGGGGGCAATGATGGCAATGCGGTCATTGGCCTGTGGTGTCGCCAATAGATTCAACGCGTGTGCCGGGCCGGCCCAACCACTGACGCATAAAACCGCCAACAGCCCGAACGCAAAACAAAACCACCGGCGCTGATTTATATTTCCCATTGCATTGTGTGTGCAATGCTAACAAAGGAATCGCCGGTTTGCAAATCGCCGGGCGGAGATGTTACGCTGTCGCGCAATCGGATGAAACGAATCTATTGGTTGCTGTTTGTTTTTGCTGTCGCGCTGGGGATTGGCCTGCGCGTCGCCGCTTTTTTTTGGAATGATCGCTTGTCGGGCGATGTGAATCTCTTTGCCCTGACTGCTCGCGAATACGTCCGCCATCACCGGCTGGATTATCCCATGAAGTATGAGTTCACGGAGCACGTTCCATATCTCGCCTTGCACACCCCCGCCAGCCAACATCCACCGCTATGGCCATTCTTAGGTGGCACGGTGGCACGCTGGCTTGGAACCGATGACACATTCTTCGCATTGAAACTTCTATGCGCCGCAACCGGCATCTTTCTGCTTCTCGCCATCGTCATGCTGGTCAATCGCCTGCAATGGCCGATGGAAGAACGGCTGATTGCGCTGGCGTTGATTCTGTTGTCGCCGATGTTGACTGACTTCTCCGCCAACGGCAGCCCTTATATAGTCTTGGCATTGTTGCTTGTCGTGACCAGCCTGTTGCTCCTGTCAGCACAGCGACAATCGCCAATCCGTTACGCACTAGCCGGTCTTGTCTGCGGCGTCGCCGTGCAAATCCATGGCCTGATGCTTTTCCTGCCGGTGCTGTTCCTCTATTTCTGGATGAAAGACTTGCGGCGTGGCCCAGTCAACCGGCGCGGCGTGCTGATCTTCGTGGTGACCGGGGTGCTGACTGTCCTGCCGTGGCTTTGCTGGAACCAAGCTCACTTTGGCCGGCTTTTCTATTCCAGTTCCACCAATCATCTCTTCGGCCAGCTTGGCCTCCTCCAGTTTGTTGCCGATGACAACGGTCTCTACTACCGTGTCGTCGCGCAACCGCTGGCCGTGCTGGCCCCGGTCTATCTGCGACTGTTCTGCAAAAGCCTGTGGGAATTCAGCCTCTATTTCCTCTACGAAGTCGGCCCATTCTGGCTGATCCCGTTCTGGATCGGCTGCCGCAATCACTGGCGGGAAAACCGGCAACAATCCGCCATCCTCTGGTTACCGGTGGCCGGCACGCTGGCGGTCGTCTTGCTGTGGGCCAATGCCAAGTTCCGCTTCCTCGTCCCCATACTTCCAGTTGCCTACCTACTCGCCGCCAAAGGCTGCGCCCAACTCCAGCGCGGCCAACCCCGCGCCCGCCAACTCGGCTACATCTGCCTCATCGGCCTCTTCGGCTGGAGTGCCTGCGCCCACATCTGGCAACCCACCACACGGTATGCCGCCTTCGACAACCCGCACAAAGCACTTTACTCCCAGATGCAACCCCTCGCCAAACAACTCGCCAACCAACCGCCCGGTGTCGTCCTCGGCTATGCCCGCGCCCTCGATGGAGGAGTCGAAACGGTTTACTGGCATCCACACCCCTATGTCCAAGCCACCGGCATTCCGCCCCAATATCTGACCCGACTCGCCGCCGACTTTCAAGTCCGTTACCTCTGGACTGACAACGCGCTGAAAGAAACACTCACCGCCACTTTCCCTCAAGCCAAGCTCATCCTCTCCAATCGTACCTTTGCCGTGTACGAAATTCAGCAGTAAGCATAATGACGTTGGCTAACGTGACGATGTCGGCTTCTATTATTTCAAGTGGAGATTTGCCAAACAGGTACCTTCCTCGGTGTCACCTAAGCCGGTGAATTGTCTTTTGGTAACTAACCGCCGGCGGGGCTGGGGCGGATTCGGGTTGACGTGGGGGCGCGGGAGTTTCACAATCACTGCCGAACCGCAGGCCGCAACTGATGCAAAAAACCACATCCTCATCCGTAACCGGACCTGTTTTGCGCTGTTAAACGCCTACCCCTATAATGCCGGGCACTTGATGGTGGCGCCGTACAAGCATACCAGCGAACTGGATGACCTCACGGAAGAAGAGTTGGCGGACCTGATGCTCCTGACCCGCCGCTGCAAAGCCATCCTCACCCGCGCCCTGAAACCCGACGGATTCAATGTCGGCATCAACCTCGGCCAAGTCGCCGGCGCAGGCATCTTGGACCATGTCCACATCCACATCGTGCCGCGCTGGAACGGTGACACGAATTTCATGACTGTCACCACCAACGTCCGCGTGGTGCCTCAAGCGCTCGACGACATGTACGCGACGCTGCTGAAGCACGTCTGAGCGGTCATACGCGACTTCCACCGACAATATCGCGAGGGGATTGGAGCCGTGGTTAATCGGCTTTGAGCAGAACCAACTTTAAGGCGTCGTCAATCGTTTTGACGAAGTGGAACCTGGTTTTCTTGCGGACTTCGGCGGGGATGTCGGCGAGGTCTTTGCGGTTTTGGTCCGGCAGGATGATTTCTTTGACGCCGGAGCGGCTGGCGGCGAGGACTTTTTCCTTGATGCCGCCAACGGGCAGGATTTTGCCGCGCAAGGTGATTTCGCCGGTCATGGCAAACGCCGGGCGGACCGGGCGGCCGGTCAGGAGCGAGGTGAGCGCGACGGCCATGGTGATGCCGGCGGATGGGCCGTCCTTGGGGATGGCGCCGGCGGGGACGTGGACATGGAAATCAATTTTCTCGAACGCGATGTTGTCAAGGTTGAGCTGTTTGGTGTGGGAGCGGATGTAGCTCAAGGCGGCTTGGACGCTCTCGCGCATGACTTCGCCGAGCGAGCCGGTCAGGATGAGCTGGCCTTTGCCGGGCATTTGGGTGGCCTCGATAAACAGGATGTCGCCGCCGACGCTGGTCCAGGCAAGGCCGAGGGCGATGCCCGGCTCGGTGCTGCGTTCAACGTGGTCGTGGAAAAACTCCTGGCCACCGAGGAAATCTTTGAGATTGGCTTGTGTGACGGTGACGGATTTGGCGCGGGCTTCGACGATTTTGCGGGCGGTGCGCCGGCAGATGGTGGCGATGCAGCGTTCGAGGTTGCGGACACCGGCTTCGCGGGTGTGGAGGCGGATGATGTCGGCCAGCGCGGCCGGCTGGATGGTTAATTGGGAAACTTTCAGGCCGTGTTCGGTGAGTTGCCGGGGGATGAGGTATTTGCCGGCAATGTGGAGCTTGTCTTCTTCGGTGTAGCCCGGTAACTCGATGACTTCCATCCGGTCACGCAACGCCGGCAGGATTGGTTCCAACAAGTTGGCGGTGGTGATGAACATGACGTGCGACAGGTCGAACGGCAATTCGAGGTAATGGTCAGAGAACGCATTATTCTGCTGCGGGTCGAGCACTTCGAGCAGGGCGGAGCTCGGGTCACCACGGAAATCAGCGCCGACTTTGTCAATTTCATCGAGCATAAAGACGGGGTTGTTGCTCTCGACGCGGCGCAGGCCTTGAAGGACGCGGCCCGGTAACGCGCCGATGTAAGTGCGCCGGTGGCCGCGGATTTCGGCTTCGTCGCGGACGCCGCCGACCGACAGGCGGACGAATTTGCGGCCGAGGGCGCGGGCAATGCTCATGCCGAGGGAGGTTTTGCCGACGCCGGGTGGGCCGACGAAACAAATGATCGGGCTTTTGCCAAGGCTGGCAACTTTGCCGTTGCCACTTTTAAGTTTCAGCACGCTCAGATATTCAAGGATGCGTTTCTTGACGTGCTCCAAATCGTAATGGTCTTCATCGAGGACGCGTTTAGCACGGGCGATGTCGAGTTTGTCCTCAGTCCGTTTGCTCCACGGCATCGCAATCAACCAGTCGAGGTAGGTGCGGGCGACGGTGTATTCCGCGGCGGCAGTCGGAATGCTGGCGAGCCGGTCAAGTTCTTTGGTGGCGATTTTTTTGACTTCGGCCGGCATCTGGGCGGCGTCAATCTTCTCGCGCAATTCGGGAATCTCGGTGCCGCTGTCCGTGCCTTCGCCGAGTTCTTTCTGGATTTGCCGGAGTTGTTCGCGCAGGAAATACTCGCGCTGGGTCTTACTCATCGCAGTGGTGACTTTGCTTTGAATCTCGCTGCCGAGTTTCAGTACTTCCAATTCGCGGGTGAGCAATGCGCCGAGCAGGTTGAGGCGGAGTCGAACATCGGTCAATTCAAGCAAGCCCTGTTTTTCTTCGAGCGTGAAATTCATGTTGGCGGTGATCAGATCCGCCAACCGGCTTGGGTCGGTGATATTCAGTGCGGCAACCTTGAGTTCGTCCGTCATGGACGGAGTGAGACTGACAACTTCCTGAAATTGCGTGCCGGCATTGCGCTGGAGCGCGGACAACTCGACACCGGAATGGATTTCGTCGGCAAGCGGGGTGATGTTGGCGACGAGGTAAGGCTTGTCGTGGACAATGCCGGTGATCTTCATCCGTTGCACCCCTTGGATGAGGACGCGGACGCTGTCATCCGGCAACTTGAGCATCCGGACCGTGCGGGCAATGCAGCCGATGGGCTGGAGTTCGTCGAGAGTGGGATGGTCGGCGTCAGGATTTTTCTGGAGCGTGACGCAAAGTAAACGGTCGCCGGCCACTACGTCATCTACCAATTTAATCGAATGCGCGCTGGCGACCAACAATGGCGCAATCATGTTTGGAAAGACGACGACATCGCTTAACGGCAACAACGGCAATTGGGTCGGCAGCGCGGACGCGCCCGGTAGTTTGCCGTCAATCGTCACCGGCATAGGTTGTTGAGGATCGCTCATGCTCCTAACGAAATACGATGCGCTGACGACGTTGCAGATTGCAAGCAGATTTCAACAGCGGTCAGGCGGGTTGCTCAATAATCACGGTCACCGTCGTGTGGTCAGAACATTCAACTTTGGGCAGTTCGATGTGCAGAAAGCCATTGTGAAATGTGGCGTGGACGCGCTTGCCGTCCACCGTTCGCGGAATTACGATGCGCCGTTCAAAGAAACCATAATCAATTTCCATTTGGCGAAAGGAACAGCGGTGTTGGCGTTGCCGGCAGAGATCTTTTCGATAGCCACGAACCAAGAGTAGTCGTTCCTGCAACGTGATTTCCAAATCCTCGCGCTGGATGCCAGCCAACTCCATCTTGACGACCAAATGCTCGGCCGTCTCGTACACGTCGGTGTTTGGCGTCCAAGTGTTGTGGCTGGTCGTGTCCGACAAGCCTAAATTCGCAAAGTTTTGTACTACAGAATCGGCCAAATGTTTCGGCATTGGTATCCCAAATTGAAAACTTCAGTTAAATACACCGGTTTTGCATAAAACGCAAGGTAGCCTTTTCGGTTGCGCTACCGCCGCAATCGCCTAAACTGTCGGTTATGCGACTGGCTTTGGCGCAACTTAATACAACCGTTGGCGACCTGCGCGGCAACTGTGCGCTTCTGCGCGACGCCTACCGGCGCGCGAGCGCGGCAGGTGCAGATTTGATGCTCGCGCCGGAACTGGCGATTACCGGCTATCCGCCACGCGACTTGTTGGCGAAGCGCCGGTTCGTGCAAGACAATCTCCGGGCGCTTGACGAGCTAGCTTCCGATGTCGGCGAAACAGGCTTGCTGGTTGGATATGTGGACGTCAACCCCCACCGGCCCGGCCGCGAATATCTCAATGCTGCCGCGCTCATTCACCGCGGCAAAATTGTCGCGCGCCGGTACAAGACTTTGCTGCCGACTTACGACGTGTTTGACGAGGATCGGTATTTCCAGCCCGCGGAGTCGAACGCCGTCGTGGAATTCGCCGGCACGAAACTCGCCATCACGATTTGCGAAGATATTTGGAATGCGAACGATTATTGGTCGACCCGGCTTTACCAACGCGATCCGGTGGAAGAACTCGTGGCAACCGGCAAGCCGAGTATCATTCTAAATATCTCCGCTTCGCCATTTAATCTCGGCAAGGAATCGCTTCGGCATGACATGCTTCGCTCCGTGGCTTTGAAATACCGCGTGCCCTTGGCGTACTGCAATCTCGTCGGTGGCAATGATGAATTAGTGTTCGACGGGCAGAGTTTGGTATTCGATGCGGCCGGTAATTTGCTTGCACAAGGTGCCGCGTTTCAGGAAGACTTGCTGATTTTGGACATACCCGGGACGAGCATGACGCCGGCCAATCCCTTGCCTCAAGGCGCTGCCATCCACGACGCACTTGTGCTCGGCTTGCGCGATTACGTTCATAAATGCGGTTTCAAATCCGCCGTGCTCGGCTTGAGCGGTGGTATTGATTCGGCGGTCACCGCCTGTCTGGCTGTTGCCGCGCTAGGACGGGAAAATGTAATGGGCGTGTCGTTGCCATCGCAGTTCTCATCGCAAGGCAGCCTCGACGACGCCCGTGAACTCGCCGTCAACCTCGGCATCCGGTACGATGTTATTCCAATTCGTGAGGCGTTTGAGACACTCAAGGCTAGTTGCCGGGAATTGTTTCGCGGCTTACCGGAAGATACGACGGAAGAAAATATGCAGGCCCGGATCCGCGGCACGATCCTCATGGCAATCTCCAACAAGTTCGGCCACCTGTTGCTAACCACCGGCAACAAGAGCGAACTCGCCGTCGGCTACTGCACGCTTTACGGAGACATGAATGGCGGCCTTGGCGTTATCGCTGACGTGCCAAAGACGATGGTTTATGAACTCGCCGGATATATCAACCGCAACCGGCTGCTCATTCCGCAAGCCAGCATCACCAAACCACCGTCTGCCGAGTTGCGTCCGAACCAGACCGATCAAGACAGCTTGCCGCCATATGCCGTGCTTGATACGATTTTGAAACTCTACGTCGAAGACACACAATCCGCCGCTGAAATTATCGCCGCGACCGGTTACGAAGAGAAGTTGGTGCGTGATATTGTCCGCAAGATTGATATCAACGAGTACAAGCGCAAACAAGCACCGCCCTGTCTACGCGTTACCAGCAAAGCTTTCGGCATCGGTCGCCGTGTACCGATCGCACAGCGCTACGTGGAATGAGCGCGGCGGTAAGCGCGGAGATACCGGAATAGGCCGTACGCCAATAATCCAACAGCTGCCACGATGACGGCGTTAACTTGATGTTCTTGCAATTCGTCAACGATACCGCGCCATTGGCGGCCGAATATGTAGCCGATCGATACAAATAGCGTCGACCAGAGCAATGCGCCGGTATAGGCGAATAACGTAAATTCACGGTAAGGCAACCGCGACGTACCGGCTACAAGTGCAGTAAAATGGCGAACGCCGGGTACGAAATAGCCGATCACCAACACCCATTTGCCCAAACGCTCGAACCAACGTCGGACCCGCTCGAGCTTGGTGTCGTTGAGAAAAAGGAAACGGCCGAACTTGTGAATGACAATCAGCCCGGCTGTGCGGCCGATTAGATAGCTCACAGTAATCCCACACACGCTACCAAAAAAACCGACGGCTAGTGTTGACTCTAAGTTAAGCACCCCTTTAAACGCCAAGTAGCCGGCGAAAGTCAGTAATGTTTCTTCCGGCCAAGGGGCACCGACAATACCGGTGACCAGCAGCAAAAAAATTGCTGCGTAACCGTATTCTCTTACCCAATGGAAACATTCATGCATACCAAATCTTGTTAAAGATATGATGCCGGCAGTAGTTTTCCAAGTGGAATACTGCTACCCCGTCAATTTGACAGGGTGGCATTCATTGGTTATATGCATTAGGAAGTGTAAAATCGCAGTTAACCAAGAGTTAGGTGGCCCTAATGATTGATGATTCAACTGGTGGTTTAACCGGGGCGCAAGGCATCGCTGCCGGTGCGACTAAGAAAACGATTCAAGATGTCGTAATCCGTTTTGCCGGCAACTCACAAGACGGCATCCAATCCATCGGTGGATTTCTTGCGCGCTTGGCCGGGCGGACGGAGAAGGACGTGATGACGTACATGACCATCCCGTCCACGATTTCCGGCGGGCCGAGCATTTTCCAAGTGCGACTCGGCACCGGCGAGGTTTTAAGCGCGGGCGATGAGGTGGATATCCTGGTCGCGTTTTATCAACACTCCTACAGGGATCACATCCATTCGCTGCGCGCCGGCGGCATTCTGCTTTACGACTCCGACAATGTCCAACCTGATCCCAACGAGAAACGCAGCCGGGCGGTGGGCATCCCAATCACGAGCCGGACAGTCGAAGCCATCGGCGGAACGTCGAAGGACAAGGGCAAGAACATGTTTGTGCTCGGGCTGGTGGCGCGGATGTTTGATCTGGATGTGCCGAAGCTCGAAGCGATGTTGCAAGGACATTACAAGGGTAAAGGCGAAGATGTGATCCGCAACATCGAGAACGCGTTTCATGCCGGCTACAGTTACGAAGTCGGGCCGGTGTTGGAGTCATTTCAATTCAAGCCGTCCGCCAGCCGGTCGGACAAGAAGAAGGTGGTAACGGACGGCAACCAGGCGATTGCGTATGGCGTCTTGGCGGCCGGGGTGCGGTTTGGCGCGGCGTATCCGATCACGCCGTGGACGAG
>Ga0209697_10002645_pt1 | contig 25463 bp, 22 predicted proteins | sample AliMusrvi5mmetaG_FD_184115 | JGI IMG/M metagenome (GOLD analysis project Ga0209697, IMG submission 184115) | Freshwater lake bacterial and archeal communities from Alinen Mustajarvi, Finland, to study Microbial Dark Matter (Phase II) - Alinen... | ecosystem: Environmental > Aquatic > Freshwater...
CCCTGACCCTGGACGCCAGCAACGTCACCGTGGCCGGGCTGGACTACCACGCCGGGGCCGGAGCCGACCACATCACCGGCACCAACCAGAACGACACCTTCACCTTCGGCACACACCTGACCAGCGACGACCACATCGACGGCAAGTGCGGCGACAACACCCTCAACTTCGCTGCCGACAGCTCCACCCAGAGCAACGTCCTGGCCAACGTGTCGAACATGCAGCATGTGAACATCCTGGGCAACGGCGACTCGACCATGTCCGGCGGCGTGCACCTGGACCTGCCCGAAGGCATCGTGAACAACGACGGCACGCTGCACCTCGACGCTCATCTTCTCGGGCGCAGCCTGACCCTTGACGCCACCGCCCTGGCGGCGAAGCTGGACTTCACCGGCGGAACGGAGAGCGACTCCATAGACAGGGGCACGCACCTCACCAGCGCCGACACCCTGACCGGCGGCGGCGGCAGCGACACCCTGCACTACGTCGACAACAGCGCCCTCGACAACCAGCTGGCCCATGTCAGCGGCTTCTCCAGCATCGTCTTCGACAACACGACCACCAGCGCCTATGAGAAGCTGGTCGGCAACGCCTCGGTGCCGAGCGGCGGCCTCACCGTCGACGCCTCGAACATCGACAGCAGCCATTCCCTGACCTTCGACGCCAGCGGCGTCACGGCGAGCTACCTGTACCTCGACATCACCGGCGGCGCGGGAGCCGACACCCTCATCGGCGGCGCAGGCGGCAACCACTTCCACGGCTCCATGGGCAACGACTCCATCACCGGCGGCAGCGGCACAGACACCCTGGACTACTCGTCCTTCAATGCCGACCACCAAATACACGTCACCTACTCCGCCGCCGACGCGGGCAGCGCCACCTTCAGCGGGGGCACGCAGACCTTCAGCGGCATCGAGATCCTCAAGGGCGGCACGGTCAACGACACCTTCGACCTGGGCACGCACCTCTCCAGCGCCGTCACCATCTGGGGCGGCCAGGGAGACGACACCCTGAACTTCACCCAGAGCCAGACCGGCGACCACACCGGCGACTTGAGCGGCATCCACGAGGTGGAGAATTTCCACCTGGGCGACGCCAACACCAGCCTGATCATCACCGACGCCGTGGCCCAGACCCTGGTGGGCGACCTGGGCCACATCAGCATCGACGGCAGCGACCTGGGCACCGGCGATAGCGGCCTCCACACCTTGTCCTTCAACGCCGCCGACGTGTCCACCAGCTACGCCTTCAAGATCACCGGCGGCGCGGGCGACGACCACTTCGCCATGGGCACGAACATGACCAGCGCCGACACCATCGACGGCGGGGGCGGGTCCAACTATCTCTCCTTCACCCAGCACGCCCAGGGCAGCAACCCAGATTCCCCATATGAACTTTTGCAGACCCACGACCTGGACCATGTGACCAACATCGACCACATTCTCCTGGGCGACGCCGCGACCTCGCTCAAGCCATCAAGCTCGTTTGTGGCGAACGCCACCGACAACATCCTGCACGTGGACGCGCATGCTCTGACGCAGAACTTCACCTGGGACGGCTCGAACCTGAGTTGCATACCTGAAGTGGACCTCAAGCTCGGCACGGCGGGCACGCAGCACATCGACGCCGGGAATGTCAACACCCGCTACTACGTGGATGCGTCCAATCTCACGCTGGCCGGAACGGACCACATCTACGCCAGCCTGTACGGGGCCGGCGGCGCCCTGACCGTGGGCGCCACGGCCGACACCCACGCCCTGGACGGCGTGAGCGGATTCGGGACCATCGTCTTCAAAGACAGCGCCCACATCATCGGCCATGACCTGCTGACGGATAATTCGCCGGACCACCAGCTTACGCTGGACGGCTCGGGGCTCTCCGGCGATCAGCACCTGAACTTCAACGGCTCGGACATCTCTAGCGGCTCGCTGAACATCCTGGGCGGGGCCGGGGCCGACACGCTCACCGGCGGCGCAGGCGACGACACCCTCACCGCCAACGGCGACAACGACATCCTGCACGGCGGCGAGGGCCACGACACCTATGTCTTCAGCGCAGCCGACAACAACAGCCACGCCATGGTCGTTGATGCCAGCACTCTCGCCATGACCACCATCCAGGTTTCCGGCACCACCGACCTCTCCCACGTCTCCTTTGCCCTGCCCAGCACGGGCAGCGTCAACCTGGCCCTGGACCCCGGGGCCAACGTGACCATGGACGCAGGCCTGCTGACCCTGGCCCAGAGCATCGAGGCCCTCAACGTCGTGACCTATCACCATTTCTATGTCACTGGCTCAACAGGCACAGTCGAGACCGTCACCTTCAACGGCACCGGGGGCAACGACGTCCTGAACGCCTCCTACCTGACACTGCCCACCAGCGGTGACGGTGGAATGGGCACCTGGGAAACGCAGGACGCCCTCATCCTGAACGGCCTTGCCGGAGACGACACCATCACCGGCAACGCCATTGGCTGCGTCATTGAGGGCGGGGCCGGGGCCGACGTCATCAGCCTGACGGGCGAAAGCCACGACGTCGTCATCTACCGTAGCGGCGACGTGGTGGCCGGGGAGAGCCTGCTCAACGCCTCGGGCTTCACGACCATCGAGGTCTTCGGCACCGGCGCCACCGATTTCACCGTGGCCCCGGATGTCAAGGGCTTCGGCACGCTCCACGTGGAGGACGACGGCGCCGTGGTCAAGTTCGGCGCGGGGCAACTGGCCAACCTCGGGGAAATCGACTTCCACCACGGCGCAATCCCAGCGGCGGAGACAGTCGAGGTCTACCTCGACAGCGTCAGCCACGATCTGGACCTGCACAGCGTCTCCTTCGTGAACAACACTGCGGGCGACAAGATCGTGTACTACGACACCGCCTCATCCGGGAGCCTGAGCGGCACCGACAAAGGCGACGAGTACCATTTCACCCAGCTGAACAGCGCCGTTGCGGTGCATGGCGGCACGGGCGACGACACCCTGTACTTCACCCAGCAGCCCATTGACCAGGGCCACATGACCCCTGAAGGCGACCTGAACGGGGTCAGCAACGTCGAGACCATCGTCCTCGGAAACACCACCACCGATGTTTCGCTGACGATATCGGACACCGTGGCGAAGACCCTGGTGGGCACCCTGGGCCATATCACCATCGACGCGCACGCCCTCACCACCGGAGTCCTCACCTTCGACTCCCACGACGTGGGCGCGGACTACGGGTTCTACATCACCGGCGGCAACGGCGGGGACCTGTTCAGCATGGGCGCAGGCGCCAACAACATCCACGGCGGCACGGGCAACGACACGTTCATCGGCATTTCAGGCCACGACAGCTTCTACGGCGGCCTCGGCGACGACCACTTCACCATGGCGACCGACGGCGTGAACACGCTGACGGCGAACTGCATCATCGACGGCGGAGACAGCGGGCACGGACTCAACACCCTCGACTACTGGACGCAGGGCCAGGCCAACACCCTGGCCCCGACCGACTGGGACGGCGTCACCAATATCGAGCATATCAACATCCACGGCTACAACGCCGTCAGCATCACCGCCACGGACCACCTGTGCACCACCGGCCAGACCCTGACCATCGACGCCACCGGCCACAGCGGCGCCCCCTTCATCTTTGGCGGCGCCCTCGTGACCGGCGCGCTGTCCATAACGGGCAACGATTACGGCAATATCCTCACCGGCGGCAGCGGCGACGACAAACTCACCGGCGGCCTGGGCGACGACGTCTTCCACGGCAGAGGCGGCAACAACGTCATCGACGGCGGAAGCCATGACGTCACCGGCGACACCGTGAGCTACTCCGACGCCACAAGCGCCGTCACCGCGCACCTGGACACCGGCATCGTCGACGACAACGGATACGGCGGCACGCACCATACGGACACCCTGTCCAACATCCAGAACTACATCGGCTCAAACCACGGCGACACCGTCACCTTCGGCGCCGACACGCAGCTCGTGGACTGCGGCAGCGGCAATGACACCGTCGACGGCGGCAGCTACCTGCACGCTGAAATGCCCGGCGCGCATGGCGGCGCGGGCGAAGACACCCTGCACCTGGACAACAGCGCCGGACCGCAAAGCGCCCTGGGCGTTGTGGACGGCTTCGAGCACATCGTGCTGGACGGCGACCACGCGAATCTGACTGTCGGCAACACCCTGTTCGCCAACGTGTCCAACACCAGCGACCCGCTGACCCACTGGAACAGCATGGACATGTACCACACCATCAGTGTGGACGCCTCGGCGCTGACCGGCACCGGCGGCCTGACCTTCGACGCCCATGACGTCACCGGCGGCTACCTGTACATCCACGGCAGCGAGCAGGGCGACACCATCACGGGCTGCATCACCGGCTCCAACACGAGCGCGGGCGACTTCTCGAACAAGATCTTCGGCGGCGGAGGGAACGACACCCTCACCGGCGCACCCTCCGCCCCCGACATGTTCATCTACAAGAGCCAGAGCGATTTCGGGACAACCGGAGACATCATCACCAACTTCACCAGCGGCACGGACAAGCTCGCGTTCTACGATAACAGCCATGGCGGAAATTTCGGCTTCACCGACACAGCCTCGGCCCAACCCCACGTTTACGGAAGCGTTGCCGACTACAACAGTTCGACCGCAGGCCCGAACCTGGGCATGTACGACAGCTCGGGGCCGTGCCTGTACTTCGACAACAGCACGAGCCAGCACCAGCTCATGTACGACCAGGATGGACATGGAACCACGTATACGGCGCAGGTCGTCGCCACCCTCACGAACGTCACCAGCATCGTTGCCGCAGACGTCCACATCGTGAACGACAGCCACATTGCCGTGGGCCTGCCACCGGCTTAGACGACCCAGGCAGTGCGACCGTCCAGCCCTGGGCGGTTGCGCGGGCGCTTTCCCCCCTCCCCTAGAATTTCCCGCGCAGCCGCCCCGGCAGTATCTCCAGCCGCTCGTCGGCCAGGGCGCGGGCAAACCACTGCTCCAGACTCTCCTTGTCGCCCGGCCTGTTCTGCGGGCTGATGCGCCTGTCCTTCTCGGTCTGGTGCACGGCGTTCCACTTGCGGTTTTTTTGCAGCAGCAGGTCAAAGTCGGCTGATTGCAGGTGCATCAGCCACAGGCGCGGCTCCTCGCGCAGGCTGGCCTCCTCGTAGACCTGGTGGAAGCCCTCCAGCCAGCTGGCCGGAATGTCCGCCAGCACCGGCTTCTTGTAGATCCCGGTGGCGGGCAGCATGACGCTGCGCTGCGCGCTGACCAGAGCGCCCGGCTCAAGCGGGCCTTCTCCCCCTGGGCCCCCTGGGCCGCCGCGCAGGTCGTGCAGGATGTCGCAGGCGTGGCCGGGCATCACGATGCCGCCGATTCCTTCAATGCCGTCCTTGCCGTCCGCCTCCAACCGGGCCAGCAGCGCGGCCTCGCCGTCCTCGTGCACCAGCAGCTCGTCGGCGTCGGTGTGCAGCACAAAGCGATACTGCGAGAGCAGGAAACGCTGAAAATGGCCGCAGAACCGGGCCATGTTGGCGTGGTCCGTGTCCCCGCGCGGCAGGGCCACCACGTTGGTCCGCGCATCCAGCACGGTTCTGGGCGACACGGGCGAGCCGTGGTCGATGACGTACAGGTTCCGGTGCCCCGCCAGCCGGGCGTGGTGCGACTCCCAGAAACGGAGCATGTCGTTGTCGTCGTACACGTGGGTGAAGCAGGCCAGCAGCCCCGGCTTGGCGTAGCCGCCGCCCAGGGGCATGGACCGGGCGTAGTCCACAAAGGGCAGGAAGAAGGAATGGTGGAAGAGCACCGGCTCCACGTGGTCCGGCGCGGCCCCGCTGGCGTGGCGGATGACCAGGGAGGCCTGGCCGGTGCTGGAGCGCTGGAGGATGCGCTCCACCTGGCACAGCTCGTCCTGGATGGCCAGGGTGTTCTGCTGGAGCGCCACGCGGGTGAGCGGGTACTCCCGCCCGTCCAGGCCCAGGGCGAAGACGAGCCCCTGCGCCGGGAAGTCCCCTCGGGAGATGCGGATGAAGACGATCCGCGGGTCGTCCGGGCGAAAGGCGTAGGCCATTGTCCCCCCTTATTTTTCCGCGCCCTGGCCCGACTCCAGGGCCAGCAGCAGCGCCTTCAGATCCAGGCCGTGGGGATTGGTGTAGCCGGTGAGCGCGCCATCCGCGCCCAGCACCCGGTGGCAGGGCACGATAAGCGGCCAGGGATTGCGGGCCATGGCCTGGCCCACGGCCCTGGCCTTGCCCGGATGCCCGGCCAGCCGCGCCAGTTCGCCGTAGGTCACGGTTTGGCCGCTGGGCACCTGGGCAAAGAGCGTGCGCAGGATGTCCGCCGTGAAGGGCGGCACCCCGTCCCAGCACAGCGGCAGGGCCGGGAAGGCCGCAGGCCGTCCGGCGGCCAGCAGCTTGAGCGCCTGGTGCATTGCCCGGGCCTCGGGGCCGGCGTCGGCTGGCAGGAACTCCGCCTCGGCTCGGCCAAGGCTCAGGCCGACCACCTGGCCGCCGCGCCAGTGCAGGTCCAGGGCCAGAGGCGGCGCGGCCAGGCGTTCGACACGCTCGGCCTGGTCCGTCTGTTCGGGCCGTTGCGCCTGTTCGGGCCGTTCGGCTGCCTCGCCCTTGGACCCGGCAGCCCTGCTCTTTGAAGTAATGCGCCTGCTCATGTCCCCTCCTGTGCGTCTGCGCCCCTGCGGGCGTTTTCCTTATTTGCCTCATCGGGCGAATGGCCCCTCGCCGGGCCGTCGACCCACTCCGACAAGTGGCTCCACTCGGCCAGGCTGTCTCAATCCGGCAACCGGCTCCAATCCGGCAACTCATCCGGGCAATAGCCGTCCTTGCCCTGCCAGGTGTCCTGCCGGGCCAGCTCAAAGCGGATGCGCGCCAGCGTGGCCGCCTTGTCCGCGCCCCAGTCCGGGGCCAAAAGCTCGCCCGGGGCCGGGTCCGCCGCCAGGCGCTGCACGCAGACGTCCGGCCGCAGCCGGGTGAGCGCGCGCACCACGGCCTGGACATAGTCCTCGCGTCCGGGCGGGGCGTAGCCTCCGGCCCGCCACAGCCCCTCCAGCCCGGAACCCCGGCAGACCAGCAGGTTGTGCAGCTTGACCCCGGCCACGGGCAGGGTGTTGAGAAAGTCCACGGACCGCTCCAGGTCGTCCGGGCCTGCTCCGGGCAGGCCATGCACCAGGTGCGCGCACACGCTGATCCCGCGCGCCGCCGCCGCCCGCGTTGCCCGTGCGAAGCAGGCCGCGTCGTGCCCCCGGTTGATGCGCGCCAGCACCGCGTCGTCTGCGCTTTGCAGGCCCAGGTCCAACTGCACGAAAAAGCTGCTGGGGCCAGCAGGACCAGCCGGGGCGGCAGCGTGCCGGCTGGCAGCGGGAACGTCTGCAAAAGCGGCAACGGGCCCTTGCCCCTGTTGTCGCATGAAAGCCGCAAGCGCGTCCAGACGCTCGTGGGTTCCGCCCGCAACGCCCGCATCCGGCCCCATACCCGGCCCGACTTCCACACGAACAGTCGGCCCCATATCCGGCCCCACATCCAGGCAATCGGGCCGCGTGCCGATGCACAGCCCGGCCACGCCGGGCAGGGCGGAAATTTCCGCCAGCACCGCCCGCAGGCGCTCGATGCTTCCATGTGTGTTACTGTATGACTGCAGGTAGGCCAGAAGCAGGGTCCCAGGGTGCCGGGCGCGCAGGCGCGGGGCCAGGAGCTCCCACTGCGCGGCCAGCCCCAGGCCCTGCTCCAGCAGCCCCGTGCCCGAACCGGCTGGGTTGCAAAATAAGCAGCCCGAGCGCGAGAGGCTGCCGTCGCGGTTGGGGCAGGAGAATCCGGCGTCCAGAGACACTTTGCGAGCGCCCGCGCCCAGGCGCGCCCGGAAAAAGGCTTTTAACGGGTGGAAACGTTTGGCGTCTTCCGGGCGCAGGGGAGTGCTCATGTATTGCCTGTCGGTACTTCTTTTGGTACGAGATGCTGTTCAGCGGCTGCCAGAGATCCTTGCCGCCGCTTATCCATGCTAATTGCGGCCACCAAATATATCAAGAACCGGGGGCTTTATGGTCAAATTGTTCGACAAATTCTTCGAATACTTCTCCACGGACCTGGCCATCGACCTGGGCACGGCGAACACGCTGGTCTACGTCAAGGGTTCCGGCATCATGCTTTCAGAGCCCTCTGTGGTGGCCGTCAAGCGCGACTCGCGCGGGGGCAAGGTCGTGCTGGCCGTGGGGACCGAGGCCAAGAAGATGCTCGGGCGCACTCCCGGCAACATCGTGGCCATCCGGCCCATGAAGGACGGCGTCATAGCCGACTTCGAGGTCACCGAGGCCATGCTGCGGCACTTCATCTCCAAGGTCAACAACTCGCGCCGTCTGGTCCGGCCGCGCATCATGATCTGCGTGCCCACGGGCATCACCCAGGTGGAGAAGCGCGCGGTCAAGGAAAGCGCCCAGAGCGCGGGCGCGCGCGAGGTCTACCTGATCGAGGAGCCCATGGCCGCAGCCATCGGCGCCAATCTGCCCATCACCGAGGCCACGGCCAACATGGTCGTCGACATCGGCGGCGGCACCACCGAGATCGCCGTCATCTCGCTCTCCGGCATCGTCTACGCCAAGAGCGTGCGCATCGGCGGCGACAAGATGGACGAGGCCATCATGCAGCATGTGAAGCGCAAGTACAACATGCTCATCGGCGAGAGCACCTCCGAAGAGATCAAGATGATCATCGGCAGCGCCTACCCCGTGGAGGGCGCCAGCGAGATGGAGGTGCGCGGCCGCGACCTGGTCACCGGCATTCCCCAGAACCGCATCATCACGGCCGAGGAAGTGCGCGGCGCCATCTCCGAGCAGGTGGAGGGCATCGTCCAGGGCGTGCGCATCGCCCTTGAGCAGACCCCGCCCGAACTGGCGGCCGACATCGTCGACCGGGGCATCGTGCTGACCGGCGGCGGCGCGCTGCTGCGCGGCCTGGACAAGCTCTTGCAGCACGAGACCCAGCTGCCCATCACCGTGGTCGACGACCCGCTCACCGCCGTGGTGCTCGGCTCGGGCAAGGCGCTGGAATGCCTCGATCTCTACAGGGAAGTGACCTCGGACTAATGTGAACCCGAAACGCGTCGCCATCTTCGTCGTGGCCGGGCTGTTCTTCTACCTGGCCCTGTACACCTGGAATCTGCGCACCGGGTTTTTGACCCGCATGAGCACCTATTCCGGGCTGGACAGCGTTGGCGCCGTGCTGCGGCCCGGCTCCTGGCTGGGCAACGCCGCGGGCGGCTTCGTGGAGCGCTATCTGTCCCTGGTGGGCTTGAAGCAGGAGAACGAGGCCCTGCGCGAGGAGATCAAGGCCCTGCGCCTGGAGACCATGACCCTGCGCGAACGCGCCGAGGCCACGGCCAGGGTGGAGAAGCTTTTGGGCTTTCCCGAGCCGCCGGACTGGCGCAAGGAGGGCGCGCGGGTCATCGCCCACCGCGTGGGCCCCACGGCCATCCTGGAGACCATCCTGGTGGACCGGGGCAAGCTTTCCGGCGCGCAGGAGGACACCCCGGTGCTCTGCACCGAGGGCGTGGTGGGCCGCATCTACCGCGCCGGGCTTTCCGTGGCCACTGTGCTGCTGTTGACCGACCCCTCCAGCCGGGTGGCCGTGGTGGGGCGCGACAACCGCGCCGCCGGCGTGATCTACGGCATGGGCGCGGGCGAACGGCTCGTGGTCAAGTACGTGGGCCTGAAGTCGACCATCGAGCCCGGCGAAATCCTCGTCACCTCCGGCATGGACGGCGTGTACCCCAAGGGCCTGCCCGTGGCCCGGGTCAGCGCCGTGCGCCGCGAGGAGGCCACCCTGTTCATGGAAGTGCAGGCCGACCCCCTGGTGGACATTCCCCGCCTGGAAGAGGTGCTGCTGCTCAAACGCGCGGTCCGGCCGGAAGACTCCCGCGCCCTGTGGGAATAGGCCATGCTCGCGGTTCTCTGGTGGTTGGCCTTCACCGTCGTGTGCATCTGGGGGCAAAGCCTGCTGCCCGGCGTGGACTTTTTTGCGCCCGGCATGGCCGTTTCCCTGCGCTGGCAAAAACCCGGCGCCACCCTCATCCTGACCCTGATCTGGGTGGCCATCCAGGAGGGTGCAGGGGGCCTGGCCTTCGGCTACGCCATCCTGTGGTACGCCATCCTGTTCGCCCTGCTCACCGTGGGCCGCTGGCTGCTCGACCCCGGCAGCCTGCAGTTCCAGGCCCTGCTCGGCGTGGCCTTGGGCGTGGCCCATCTGCTGCTGCTCTACCTCATGGCCGTGCTGGAGATGCGCGCCTTTCCCCTGTGGCGGGTGCTGGGCGAATGCCTGCTCCAGGCCCTGCTCTACCCCGTGCTGTGGTATTTTGCCGATTCCATGTTCCCGGATAGGCTGAAGAGGGTCCATGAAGAATCTGCATAGCGGCTATGGGCAGGAACCGCCGCGCATGGGCGTGGGGCTTTTGCAGTTCCTGATCTTCGGGCTGTTCTGCCTTTTCGCCGTGCGCCTGTGGTACCTGCAGATCCACCTGGGCCAGGTGTTTTTGGAGAAAAGCCGCAACAACCAGCTGCGCACCGAGTACATCTTCGCCCCGCGCGGCTTTCTGCGCGACAGAAACGGCGAGCTTCTGGCCGTCAACGAGCCCGCCTTCGTGCTCGGGCTGGTGCGCGAGGACTGCGACGACATCCCGGCCACCCTGAACAAGATCTCCGAGTGGACGGGCATTCCCCTGGAGCGCCTGAAGGACATCTACGCCCGCAACAAGCCCAAGGTGAAGCTCTTCGAGCCGCTGACCCTGGTGCCGGACCTGGACTTCGAGCACATCGCCAAGATCGAGGGCGGCAGCCTGCGCTGGCCCGGGGTCGAGATACTCTCGCGCACCCGGCGAAAATACATTTACGGACACCTGCTCTCCCACGTGCTTGGCTACGTGGCGGAAGCAAACGAGGCCGAAATGCAGGCCGACCCCTCCCTGTCGCTCGGCGACTTCGTGGGCAAGCAGGGCCTGGAGAACAGCCTGGACGTGCGCCTGCGCGGCACCAAGGGCAGGCGGATGATCGAGGTCGACGTCAGCGGGCGCAGGCTTTCCGAGGAATTGCAGCGCGAGCCCAAGGCCGGCGAGGAGGTCTTCCTCAGCATAGACCTGGGCCTGCAGCAGCTGGGGCACAAGGTGCTGGAGGGCAAGGCCGGAAGCGTGGTGGTCATGGACCCGGACACCGGCGAGATTTACGCCCTGGTCAGCGAGCCCTCCTATGACTCCAACACCTTCACCACCGGGCTGTCCTCGGCCCAGTGGGCCGAGCTGCGCGACAACCCCATGCACCCCCTGCAAAACCGCGCCACCCAGGGCGTGTATCCGCCGGGCTCGGTGTTCAAGCTGCTCATGGCGGCCGACGCCCTGCACGAAAACGCCATCGACCCCAAGGAGACGGTGCAGTGCACCGGCGAGCTGGCCCTGGGCAACCACGTGTTCCGCTGCTGGAAAAAAGGCGGCCACGGCACCGTCAACTTCCAGCGCGCCCTGGTCGAGTCCTGCGACACGTACTTCTACAAGCTCGGCATGAAGCTCGGCGTGGACCGCATCAGCTCCTACGCCAAGTTGGCCGGGCTGGGCGCGCTCACAGGCATCGACCTGCCGCATGAGAAGACCGGCCTCATCCCCTCGCGCGAGTGGAAGCTCAAGCGTTTCGGCGTGCGCTGGACCAAGGGCGAGGACCTGAACTTGGCCATCGGCCAGGGCTACACCGGAACCACCCCGCTGCAGATCGCGCGGCTTGTGGCCGCCCTCATCAACGGCGGCAAGATTTTGAAGCCCCAGCTCATGCGCGGCATTGCCCCGGTGGTGCAGAGCACCCTGCCCCTGACCCAGGAGCACGCGGCCATCCTCAAGCGGGCCATGGTGGCCACCGTGGAGGACCCGCACGGCACCTGCCGCCGGGCGCTCACCCCGGGCGTGGTGGTCGGCGCCAAGACCGGCAGCGCGCAGGTGGTGCGCCTGACAGACGACCTCAAGCGCATGGGCGACAGCGTGCCCTACAAGTACCGCGACCATGCCTGGATGGCCGGGTTCGGCGAGCGGGGCAACAGACGCTTCGTGGTGGTGGCCATGGTCGAGCACGGGATGCACGGAGCCTCTGGCGCGGGCCCGGTGGTGAAGGCCATGCTCAACGCCCTGTTCCTGGGCAAGAAGGAGCTGCCGCCCAGGGACGTGGAAGGCGCCGAACGCCCGGCCGAGGCCGCTGCGCGCGTGGGCGTGGACGCCGTGGAGCCGCAGTTCCCGGATGTCTCGCACGAGCCGGGAGGCGCGCAGTGAGCCCCATCGACCGGCGCATGCTCTACCACGTGAACTGGGCGCTGGTGGGCGTCATGGGCGCGCTGTTCCTCATCGGCGTGCTGAACCTTTACTCCGCCAGCGGGGTGCGCGTGGGCGAGGGCGTGTCGGTTGAGCCCTATTACCAGAAGCAGGTCATCTGGGGCGTCATCGGCCTGTTCGGCCTGGTGGCCTTCATGAGCTTCGACTACCGCAGGCTGTCCGCCGTGGCCTGGCCGCTGTACGCCGTGACCCTGCTGCTGCTTTTGGCCGTGCCCTTTCTGGGCAAGACCATCTACGGCGCGCGGCGCTGGCTGGACTTCGGCCTGTTCAGCTTCCAGCCGAGCGAGCTGGCCAAGTTCTCCGTGCTGCTGCTCGGCGCGCGCATCCTCTCGGTTGAGCCGGAGCGCCTGGACTTGAAGCGCCTGGCCTACATCCTGGGCCTGGGGCTCTTGCCCACCCTGATGATCATCAAGCAGCCGGACCTGGGCACGGGCATGCTCGTTTTGCTGCTGCTCGGCGGGCTCATCCTCTACCGGGGCATCCGGCCCTGGCTCTTCCGCTCCTTGTGCGTGCTGGTGCCCGTGCTCCTGCCCCTGGCCTGGTTCGGACTGAAAGACTACCAGAAGCGGCGCATCCTGGCCTTCCTCGACCCGGCCACGGACCCGCTGGGCTCCGGCTACCACATCCTGCAATCGGAGATCGCCATGGGCTCCGGGCGCATCTTCGGCAAGGGCTTCATGGCCGGAACCCAAAGCCAGCTGCGGTTCCTGCCGGAAAAGCACACCGACTTCGCCGTGGCCGTGCTGGGCGAGGAGTGGGGCTTTTTCGGCATGATGGTGCTGTTGACCCTGTTCTGCGCCTTCCTCTACCAGATCGCCATCGTTGCGCGCGACGCCAAGGACCCCTTCGACAGCTACCTGGCCGCCGGGGTGTTCTTCTACTTCTTCTGGCAGGTCCTGATCAACATGGGCATGGTCCTGGGGCTCATGCCCGTGGTTGGCGTGCCCCTGCCCTTCATCAGCTACGGCGGCAGCGCCACCCTGGTGAACTTCAGCCTGCTCGGCCTGGTGCTGAACATCTCCATGCGCCGTTTTCTGTTCAAGTCGAATTGAGCCCGGCCGCCCTTTGGTTTTGGCTGCCGGCCGGCCCGAATGTACCCCCCTGTTCCGTCTTGGACGGGGTCTCAAATTGCCATGATTTTCACATGCCCAGAGCCGCATGAGATTTTCGGGTGAGGGGCAAAAAGCACTGTCCTGTAAGGGCATTGACCCAAAAAGAAGCTGAGGAAAATGAAAAAAGGCTTTGACAGGTCTTTGGCAATCAGGTAGGCAGCCACTGACTTTGGACCAAAATTCACAATCCCATTTCAACGTGCCGGGGGCCGCTCATGATTGACTTCGATAAAACGTTTTTAATCCAGTTGGTCAATTTCCTCATCACCATTGTGGGTCTGAATCTCCTGCTGATCCGCCCCATCCGGGACAAGATCCAGGAGCGCAACAGCCTCATGGCCGCCCAGGTGGGCAAGATCGAGGGCTTCAACTCCAGCGCCGAGGAGAAGCTCAAGGGCTACCAGGCGGCTATCGACGCCGCGCGCCAGGAAGGACTTGAGATGCGCAAGCTGCTGCGTGCCGACGGCGCAACAGAGGAGCAGCACATCATGTCCGCTGCCGGCAAGGAGGTCGCCGCCTTCCTGAAGGCCGCCCACGACGAGATCGCCACCCAGGTGGCTGGCGCCAAGAAGACGCTGGCTTCCGAAGTGGAGAAATTCGCGCAGAAGGCCACGGCCAAGATTTTGGGCCAGGCTTAAGCCGACAGGAAGAAGGAGGGGGAACATTTTGAAAGTCGCGAGACACACAGTTTTGAGCCTGATCGGCGTTCTGGCCTTTGCCGCAGTGGCATACGCCAGCGGCGGCGAAGAGGGCTACCACGGCATTGATGCGGAGATGTGGAAGAACTACGCATACCGCATCGTCAACTTCATCATCTTCATCTTCCTCATGTACAAGTTTGGCGGCGCCAAGATCGCCGCCTTCTTTGGCGGTCGCCGCAACCAGATCAAGAAGGATCTTGAAGACCTTGAAGTCCGCAAGGCAGAGGCCGAGAAGAAGCTGGCCGACGTCGAGACGGGCATCCGCAACATGGAGCAGGAAAAGGCCGCCATCCTGGCCGAGGCCAAGCTCCAGGGCGAAGCCATCAAGAACGCCATCATCGAAAAGGCCAAGGCCGACGCAGCCCAGATGCAGGTCCAGGCCAAGACCAGCGCCGAGAACGAAGCCCGCGCCGCCTTTGACCGCGTCCGGGCCGAGATCGCCGACCAGGTCATTGAGCAGGCGACGAAAATCGTGCGGGAAAAGCTCACCGAAAAGGACCATGAGCGCCTCGTGGATGAATACTTAACAAAGGTGGTGCTCAATTGAGCGGGAACATCGTCGCGCGCAGGTACGCCAAGGCGCTGTTCACCGTAGGGGGCAAGCAGGGGGCAACCGAGCTTGCGACCTACGGCAAACAGCTCGCCGACCTGGCTGGGGCATTGGCGGGAGCGCCGGAGGCCATGCGGTTCTTCAAGAACCCGGTCTTCAGCGTGGAGGAGAAGAAAGCCGTTCTGAAGCAGATCTCGGAGAAGCTGAAGCTCACCGGAGCCATGGCCAACTTCGCCAATCTGCTGGCTGACAAGAACCGGCTGGTCTCCATCCCTGAAATCGCTGCGGACTACAAGGCCATGCTCGACGACGCCAGCGGCATCGTCTCCGGCAAGCTTGTCACCGCCGTGGCGCTTTCCGACTCCCGCAAGGTGGAGCTGAAACAACGGCTGGAGAAGCAGACCGGCAAGAAGCTGGTGCTCGACTACGCCACCGACGCCGAGATCCTCGGCGGCGTTGTGCTGCAGATCGGGGACAGCGTGCTCGACGCCAGTCTGCGCGCCCAGCTGAACATTTTGAAAGAAACCATCAAGAGGGGTGAGTAGGGCCATGCAGATCAAAGCGGAAGAAATCAGCAAAATCATTGAGGGACAAATCCAGAATTATGAGTCCCGCGTGGAAATGAGCGAAACCGGCACCGTTTTGTACGTCGGTGACGGCATCGCCCGCGTGCATGGCGTGAAAAACGCCATGGCAATGGAGCTCCTGGAGTTCCCCGGCGGCCTCATGGGCATGGTGCTCAACCTCGAAGAGGACAACGTCGGCGTCGCCCTTTTGGGCGAGTGCACCGAAATCAAGGAAGGCGACCCGGTCAAGCGCACCGGCAAGATCTTTTCCGTGCCCGTTGGCGAAGCCGTTGCCGGCCGCGTCATCGATCCGCTGGGCCAGCCCATCGACGGCCTGGGCCCCATCGCCTCAAACGAGACCCGTCCGGTCGAGCTGAAGGCCCCTGGCATCGTCGCCCGCAAGTCCGTCCACCAGCCCATGGCGACCGGGCTTAAGGCCATCGACGCCATGACCCCGGTCGGCCGCGGCCAGCGCGAGCTGATCATCGGCGACCGCCAGGTCGGCAAGACCGCAGTCTGCGTTGACGCCATCCTGGCCCAGAAGGGCGGCGACGTGAAGTGCTTCTACGTGGCCATCGGCCAGAAGAAGTCCACCGTCGCGCTCGTGGCCGACACCCTGCGCAAGTACGGCGGCATGGAGTACACCACCATCATCTCCGCCACCGCCTCCGAGCCCGCGCCGCTGCAGTTCATCGCCGCGTACTCCGGCTGCACCATGGCCGAGTACTACCGCGACAAGGGCGAGCACGCCCTGATCATCTACGACGACCTGTCCAAGCAGGCCGTGGCCTACCGCCAGATGTCGCTCTTGCTCCGCCGCCCGCCCGGCCGCGAAGCCTTCCCCGGCGACGTGTTCTACCTGCACTCCCGCCTGCTGGAGCGCGCCTGCAAGGTCAATGACAAGCTCGGCGCCGGTTCGCTGACCGCCCTGCCGATCATCGAGACCCAGGCCGGCGACGTGTCCGCGTACATCCCGACCAACGTCATCTCCATCACCGACGGCCAGGTGTACCTGGAGCCCGCGCTGTTCAACGCCGGCATCCGCCCGGCCATCAACGTCGGCCTCTCGGTCTCCCGCGTCGGCGGCGCCGCCCAGACCAAGGCCATGAAGCAGGTTGCCGGCACCCTGCGCCTCGACCTCGCCCAGTACCGCGAACTGGCCGCCTTCGCCCAGTTCGGCTCGGACCTGGACAAGGCCACCCAGCAGAAGCTCAATCGTGGCGCACGCCTGGTCGAGCTTTTAAAGCAGCCCCAGTACCAGCCCATGCCGGTGCAGGAGCAGGTGGTTTCGCTGTACGCCGGCACACGCGGCTACATGGACGAAGTGCCCCTGGATGCCGTGCGTAAGTTCGAGACCGAGATGCTCGAGTTCATGCGCAACTCCAAGGCTGACATCATGAAGGACATCGTCGAGAAGAAGGCCCTGGACGCGGACATCGAAGGCCGCCTCAAGGCCGCCATCGACGAGTTCAAGAAGGGCTTCCGCGCCTAGCGGCGCAGGAGGGTGCGATGGCTTCCCTGAGGGACGTCAAAATAAAGATCGGCGCGATCAAGAAGACCAAGCAGATCACCAAGGCCATGAACATGGTGGCCTCGGCGAAACTTCGCAACGCGCAGAGCCGGATTGAGCGGTTCAAGCCTTACGCGCAGAAGTTTTTCGAGATGCTGGGCGACTTGGCAGCCGGGGCGGACGAGTCGGTCCATCCGCTCTTGGCCAAGCGTGAGGAAAAAAAGACCGTGGGCATTGTGCTCGTGACTTCGGACCGCGGCCTGTGCGGCAGCTTCAACGTCAACCTGATCAAGGCCGGGCTCAAGCTGGCCAAGGAAAAGAAGGCCCAGGGCCTGGACGTGAAGTTCTACTGCGTGGGCAAAAAGGGCCGCGATGCGGTCCGCAGAGCCGAATACGAGATTCTGGTTCAGTACCGTGATGTGATGAACAGCTTTGACTTCACCCTGGCCAGCAAGCTCGGGCAGGAGCTCATCAACTCCTTCCTCGATGCGACCCTGGACGAAGTGGTCCTGGTCTACGGCGAGTTCATCAGTGTGGGCAGGCAGGTGCCGGTGGTGCAGAATATCCTGCCCATCAGCGGTGACCAAGCGGGCATCCCCGCAGTCAAAAGCTCTGGCAAGGAATACGTCTACGAACCCTCTGTCGAGGGTCTCCTGGCCGAACTCCTGCCCCGCTTCATCAAGGTGCAGGTCTATCGTGGCATGCTCGACACGTCGTGCAGCGAACATGCAGCCCGCATGAGCGCCATGAACAACGCGACGCGCGCCTGCGACGACATGACCAACGCCCTGACGCTTCTGTACAACAAGACGCGCCAGGCCGCCATCACCAGAGACCTTATGGACATCGTCGGCGCCACTGAAGCGCTGAAGTAAAAGGGGGCCAAAGAAATGAGTGCTAACGTGGGTAAAATCGTTCAGGTCATCGGCGCCGTCGTGGACGTCGAATTTCCTGAGGGCAAACTGCCGCACATCCTGAATGCGCTGCAGATCAATAATCCGAACAACACCGACGCGCCGGACCTCATCTGTGAAGTGGCCCAGCACCTCGGCAACAACGTCGTGCGCACCATCGCCATGGACGCCACCGAAGGTCTCGTCCGCGGCATGGACGCCACCGACACCGGCAAGAACATTATGGTTCCGGTCGGCGCTGGTTCGCTCGGCCGCATCATGAACGTCGTCGGTCGCCCCGTGGACGAACTGGGCCCGATCAAGAGCGACAAGCTCATGCCCATCCACGCTTTGGCCCCGGCCTTTGTCGACCAGAATACCAAGGTCGAAGTGCTTGAGACTGGCGTCAAGGTCATCGACCTGTTGATCCCCTTCCCCAAGGGCGGCAAGATGGGCCTCTTCGGCGGCGCAGGCGTGGGCAAGACCGTTATCCTCATGGAGATGATCAACAACATCGCCAAGCAGCACGGCGGCATCTCCGTGTTCGCCGGTGTTGGCGAGCGCACCCGTGAAGGAAACGACCTGTACCACGAGATGAAGGACGCCGGAGTTCTTGAGAAAGCCGCGCTTATCTACGGCCAGATGAACGAGCCTCCGGGAGCCCGCGCCCGCGTGGCCCTGACCGCTCTCGCCTGCTGCGAGTACTTCCGCGACGAGGAAGGCCAGGACGTTTTGTTCTTCGTTGACAACATCTTCCGCTTCACCCAGGCGGGCTCGGAAGTCTCCGCGCTTCTCGGCCGCATGCCCTCGGCGGTTGGCTACCAGCCGACGCTGGGCACCGACCTGGGCGAACTGCAGGAGCGCATCACCTCCACCAAGAAGGGCTCGATCACCTCGGTCCAGGCCGTTTACGTGCCTGCAGACGACCTGACCGACCCGGCCCCGGCCACCACGTTCTCGCACCTGGACGGCACCCTCGTGCTTTCCCGCCAGATCGCGGAGCTGGGCATCTACCCTGCGGTGGACCCGCTGGACTCCACCTCGCGCATTCTGGACCCCCTGGTCCTGGGCGTGGAGCACTACGGCACCGCCCGCAACGTCCAGATGATCCTTCAGAAGTACAAGGAACTCCAGGACATCATCGCGATTCTGGGCATGGACGAGCTCTCCGACGAGGACAAGCTCCTCGTGGGCCGCGCCCGCCGCATCCAGCGCTTCCTGTCCCAGCCGTTCCACGTGGCCGAGGCCTTCACCGGCAAGCCCGGCCGCTACGTCAAGCTTGAAGACACCATCAAGGGCTTCAAGGAGATCATCGAAGGCAAGCATGACGACATCCCTGAGAGCGCCTTCTACATGGTGGGCGACATCAACGAGGCTCTGGAAAAAGCCAAGCAAGGATAGTGTGCCATGTCCAAGAAGCTGCTGCTTGAAATCGTAACGCCCGACCGCAAGGTCCTCTCGCAGGACGTTGACTATGTCGGAGCCCCCGGCGCGCTGGGCGAGTTTGGCGTACTGCCGAGCCACATCCCGTTCCTTTCCGCGCTGGGCATCGGCAACCTGTACTACAAGGACGCGGGCAAGACCCACTACGTCTTTGTGTCCGGCGGGTTTGCCGAGGTTGGCCCGGACAAGGTGACCATCCTGGCTGAGGCTGCGGAAATGGCGACGGACATCGACCTGGAGCGCGCCCGCAAGGCCCAGGAGCGTGCCCAGCAGCGTCTCGCCCGTGCCCAGGACAAGATCGACCACGCCCGTGCCCAGGCCGCGCTGCGTCGTTCCCTGGCCCGCTTGAGCTGCCGCAACTCCGGGGACAAAGCCGGAACGTGCTAGCATCCCGCACCCTGCGCCGCCCAGAGGCTCAGGACGTCTGAGAAACCAAGGCAGGCCGGGCTCATCCGGCCTGCCTTTTTTCATCCGCCCGGCGGACAACGCACGCAGCCAGGCTGCGAGGAGCATCCATGCCGCACCAGAACACCATCGCCGTCATCCTGGCCGCCGGAAAAGGCACGCGCATGCACTCGGACAAGCCCAAGGTGCTCCAGACCCTGCTGGGCGAGACCATGCTCGGCCTGGTGGCCTTTGCCGCCGGGAACGTGGCTGCGCAGGTGCTCACCGTGGTCGGCCATGGCCAGGATCTGTTGCGCACGGCCCACCCCGAGCTGGCCGGGGGCTTTGTGCTCCAGGAGCAGCAGCTGGGCACGGGCCACGCCCTGCAGATGGCCTGGGACCGCGTGCGCGCCTCCGGCGCCAGCCACTGCCTGGTCCTGAACGGCGACACCCCGCTGGTCACCCCGGAAATCGTGGAGGACCTGCTGCAGACCGTGCGCGAGGGCGTGGACATGGCCTTCCTCTCCACCGTGCTGCCCGAAGCCGGGACCTTTGGCCGCGTGCTGCGCGGCGCGGACGGCGAGGTCCTGGGCATCGTGGAGGCCAAGGACTACGACCCGGAGCGCCACGGCCCGGACACCGGCGAGGTCAACACCGGGCTGTACTGCCTGAACGTGGCCACAGCCGAAAACTTTCTGTTCTCCCTCACCGACGACAACCGGGCCGGGGAGCTCTACATCACCGATCTGGTGGGCCTGGCCGTGCAGGCCGGGCACGAGGTCCGCGCCGTGCGCCGCAGCGAGTCCCAGGAGCTCCTGGGCGTCAATTCGCCGCTGGAGCTGGCCCAGGCCGAGGAGCGCCTGCGCTCCGGCATCGTGAACCGGCTGCTGTCCGAGGGCGTCATGCTCCACCAACCCGAAGCCGTCGTGGTCGGGCCCTTTGCCGTGGTCGAGCCCGGCGCGGAGCTCACCGGGCCCTGCCGCATCCTCGGCAAGACCACCGTGGCGCGCGGAGCGCGGGTGGGCGCCTTTTGCCAGCTCACCGACGCCACCCTCGCCGCCGGGGCCGAGGTGCGCGAGTTCAGCCACCTGGAGTCCGCCCGGCTGGAGCCTGGGGCCATTGCCGGGCCCTTTGCCCGCCTGCGGCCTGGGGCTCTGCTCATGGAGAACGCGCGGGTGGGCAATTTCGTGGAGATGAAGAAATCCGTGCTCGGCCCCGGGGCCAAGGCCGGCCATCTGACCTACCTGGGCGACGCCGAAATCGGGGCTGCGGTGAACATCGGCGCGGGCACCATCACCTGCAACTACGACGGCGCGAACAAGCACACAACCGAGATCGGCGCGGGCGCGTTCATCGGCAGCAACACGGCGCTCGTGGCCCCAGTGCGCGTGGGCGAAAACGCCATAGTGGGCGCGGGCTCGGTCATCACCAAGGACGTGCCCGACGCCGCCCTGGCCATCGCCCGCGCTCGGCAGGCCAATCTCTTGGGCCGTGGCAAGAAACCTTGATTTTGGTGTTCAAAGGCGCTACGGATACGACATGGAACTCATCGAAAGGTTGGAAGCACGCTTCGAGCAGCTCATGGCGCGCAACCGGCAGTTGGAAGAGGAAAATCGGACCCTGGCCGAACAGAATGAAGCCGAGGCCGACAAGAAGCGAGAGGTTCAGGAACGCCTGGAGGCCCTTCTGGTGAAGGTGCAGGCATCGCTCGCAGAGCGGTAAGGCGAACAGGACGCCATGCCCCGCTACACCATAACGGTCAACGGACTGGAGCTTTCGTTTAAAACGGATGCGGATGAAAAGCGCATCCAGTCAGCCCAGGCCCTGCTTGAGGAACGCTTCAGCGAGCTGAGCAGGGATGGTCGGTATATAAGCAGGGAGAAACTGCTCACGCTTCTGGCCCTCGGGATTGCAGATGATCTGCTCGAGCTTCGTCAGCGGCTGGAGGGCCTGGAGGCCCGGATGCAGGAGCTCTTGGAGAGGCAAAAATAGGCCGAATTTCAGGCCTTGCGCATAGGGGAAAAACGGGAGAAACCCTGGGGAGTTCGTGATTGTTCTTGAGTTTTTGAGCCAATATGCATCAAAAGGGATCCGCCAGAGTGAGCCAGTGTGCATGCCCGCCTCGATGCGGGGAGCCTGACGGCCAGCCGGTGGAGCCCACCTCGGCAAGCGAGGTTCTTAACTCCAAGAACAACACGGCACCCCGGGGCTACATATAAAGCCCACGGGTCCAATTGTACGCGTCAAGCGGCCCGATACGAGACCTTCCCCCCTTCCGCATACACGCTACCGCCCTCCAATCAGCTCCCGACTATGCGAACGACCCGCGTGGGGAACGCCCTTATTTGGCGCGTTTCGCCGCGCACGAATCAGGCCCGTCAAGGCCTGTCAACATAACCGGAAGGGAGCAGCGTATGACCGATTCAAGCCTGTTGCTCATCGCCCTGGACGCAGTGGCCCTGGCCGTGGGCCTGGTGGGCGGCTATAACTTAAGCACGTACGTCAGCAAAAAACGCCTCCAAGACGCCCAGGACCTGGCTGCCCGCATCGTGGAAGAGGCCCGCAAGGAGGGCGAAGCCACCCGCAAGGAGGCCCGCCTCCAGGCCAAGGACGACATATTTGCGCTGAAGAAGGAACAGGAAGAGGAGTTCAAGGACCGCGAGCAGACTCTCAAGCGCGAGCAGTCGCGCCTGCAGGAGAAGGAAGAACGCCTGGAGAGCAAGCTTGAGAAGGTGGCCCAGAAGGAATCCGGCGTGGTGGAGCTTGAGATGCAGCTCATCAAGCAGGAAAAGGCCCTGGCCGAAAAGAAGGAGGAGCTTGCAGCCGTGGCCGACACCCACGAGCGCAAGCTGCAGGAAATTTCCGGCCTCACGGTGGAGGAGGCCAAGGAACAGCTCATGGCCGAGGTCGAGTCGCGCACCAGGCATGAGGCCGCGCGCATGATCCGCAACATCGAGACCGAGGCCAAGGAGAACGCCAGCAAAAAGGCCAAGGAGATCCTGTCGCTGGCCATCCAGCGCTATGCGGGCGACTACATCTCGGAGCAGACCGTCACCGCCGTGGCCCTGCCCAGCGAGGAGATGAAGGGCCGCATCATCGGCCGCGAGGGACGCAACATCCGCGCGCTGGAGGCCGCCACCGGCGTGGACCTTATCATCGACGACACGCCCGAGACCGTGGTGCTCTCCGCCTACAGCCCGCTTCGGCGGGAGGTGGCCAAGCAGTCCCTGGAGCGCCTCATCCACGACGGCCGCATCCACCCCGCGCGCATCGAGGAAGTGGTGCGCAAGGTGGAGCAGGAGATGGACGTCAAGCTGCGCGAGATCGGCGAGCAGGCCACCTTTGACGTGGGCGTGCACGGCATCCACCCCGAGGTCGTCAAGCTGCTGGGCCAGCTGCACTACCGCACCAGCTACTCCCAGAATGTGCTCCAGCACTCCATTGAGGTCGCCTTTTTGTGCGGCATCATGGCTGCGGAGCTCGGCCTGGATGAGAAGATGGCCAAGCGCGCAGGACTCTTGCACGACCTGGGCAAGGCCGTGGACCACGAGGTCGAGGGCCCGCACGCCGTCATCGGCGCGGACCTGGCCAAGAAGCACGGCGAGGTGCAGGAGATCATCCACGCCATCCAGGCCCACCACGAGGACGTGCCCCCGCAGACGGCCATCGCCACCCTGGTGCAGGCCGCGGACTCCCTGTCCGGCGCCCGCCCCGGCGCGCGCAAGGAGCTGCTGGAGAACTACGTCAAGCGCCTGGAGGAGCTGGAGGGCATCGCCACCAGCTTCAGCGGCGTGTCCAAGGCCTACGCCATCCAGGCCGGGCGCGAGGTGCGCGTCATGGTCGACGCCGAGCGCGTGCCCGACGAGCAGACCTACATCCTGGTCAAGGACATCGCCGCCAAGATCGAGAGCAACATGACCTACCCCGGCCAGATCCGCGTCACCGTGATCCGTGAGAAGCGCGCCGTGGGCTACGCCAAGTAGGCCCAATCTGTCGCACGCAGCATGATCAAGGGGGCCGTGAGGCCCCCTTTTTGTTCAGCACCGTAGCGTTGCGCGATACTCGTTCAGGATATCAACTGGGTATCCATTTCGCCTCAACAAGGCGCACAGCCCTGCCCGGCGTTTGGCGCTCAGGTAAGACAGCTCAAACATTTCTGCTCTGCGCGTGGCCGGAGTGATGAGCATTTCGGCCAAAAGCTCAGCCATCGGCACCTCATTGCCTTCAAAGCCTGCAATTGATGCGCTAATCCACTGATTTCTTTCGAGAACAAACGCATTGAAGCCGCAGCCCATCTCCGCAACAACTTGGAGAAGAAACTCGCGCAGATGACGCCCATTCCCTTCGCGAAAGGGGTGAAGCGCATTCATTTCATTTACAAAATGGCTAAGGATGGACGGCAGTGCGGAAAAAGAATGCCGGTCGTGTATCAGAGCTGTGCGCAGCTCTCGGAGGAGCCGGACCCCATTTTCTCGTATGTGCAGTGGATGACCGAAGAACGACTCGCCTTTTTTAATAAATACAGTCCGCTCCTGCCCTGCCCAATCGTAAATATCCTGGAACATGTGGAAGTGCAAAGCGCGAAAGTGCGTATAGTCGAAGGTGGGGGGAGGCTGTGCCGATTGTAAGAGTCTTGCCGTGACGTAGAGCCTTTCGTGCCCGTCAAGGATCTCCTGATCCTTCAAACCAAGTTTATTCCGCAGAACTGGCGACCCTGGGTACGTATACGGGTCATCCGCAGAATAGAAGTCTCCCAATTTACGAAGCCTTTAGGGCCATCAGCGACCGGATGCCCTCAGACAGGCCAGGCCCGCGATGTCTCTTACGGATCGAATCCTCAATAACCTTGACCTCCTCCTCGGAAAAGCACAGGCCTTCAACCGCAAAAGAAGCCTTGATGAACTCAAAGCGGCTTCGCAACTCGGAGACTTTCGGTTTCGCAGAAGTGGTATTTTCGCTACGTTTACGCTTGTTCATGGGCAAATCATAACCACATCCTCCGAGATTGCAACCTCCCCGCTGCTGGCCCAACCGCAGGCCCCCTGCCCCGCACATGCCTTGCGCTCGCCGGGTTATTCTCCTATTGAGTTTACATGCGAAGAGCCCTGCCAGGGCTCAAGCCAAAACCAAAACGCCGACGGAGGTGCCGCATGGCAGTTGAAAGCAGGGAAAACCGCAAGGCCAAGGTCCTGGACGTGCTGAACAAGGCCCGGGCCATGGAGCTCTACGCCATCACCCAATACATGAACCAGCACTACAACCTGGACAACATGGACTTCGGCGAAATGGCCGCCAACATGAAGCTCATCGCCATCGACGAGATGCGCCACGCCGAGATGTTCGCCGAGCGCATCAAGGAGCTGGGCGGCGAGCCCGTGACCCAGGGCGAGGGCACGGTGGTCAAGGGCCAGGACGTGCGCAAGATCTTCGTCTTCGATGCCGGGGTCGAGGACGCCACCATCGACACCTACAACCTCTTCCTGCAGACCTGCCGCGAATGCGGCGACAACATCAGCGTGAACCTGTTCCAGAGCGTCATCGACGAGGAGCAGATCCACTACAACCACTTCGACAACGTCGCCGGGCACATCAAGACCCTGGGCGACGCCTACCTCTCGCGCATCGCAGGCACGCCTTCGACCACTGGCGGCATCACCAAGGGCTTCGCCTTGAAGCCCGGCGGCGGCGCGTAAGGACGACGACCAGGGCGCTGCCCCTGGACCCCGCCGGGTGGAATGATTCCCCCCGGACCCCCTCATTACGCTGAAAGGGCTGGCCCATGCTTCGCCTGGCCCAGCCCTTTCAGCGTAATGGGGATTCCAAAGGGCCTCAGGCCCTTTGGTGGGGGTCCTGGGGGCAACTCCCCCTGGTGGCCATCAGAGGCCCGTTCATGGATTACGGTCGCTCCCGGCCCTAGAAGTCCATCTGCACGCCCAGCTCCAGCACCTTCT
>Ga0209697_10002647_pt1 | contig 25454 bp, 27 predicted proteins | sample AliMusrvi5mmetaG_FD_184115 | JGI IMG/M metagenome (GOLD analysis project Ga0209697, IMG submission 184115) | Freshwater lake bacterial and archeal communities from Alinen Mustajarvi, Finland, to study Microbial Dark Matter (Phase II) - Alinen... | ecosystem: Environmental > Aquatic > Freshwater...
CCCGCCTGTAGCATGGGTAGGGAGCCCCTGTTTTCCGCCAAGAAAAGTGAGGGGGCTCCCTCTCTTTTCCTTTGATAATCTTGTTTATTTCAATTCAAACGTCCACTGTTATTTGAGTCCAAGGTCATAAGGCAACTGGTTGGTGAAGTTTCCACCAGTCCGATTGTCCAGAGAAAGACCCAAGCCCTGATTGGGCTGGGTGCCGCGTATCACTTCTAATCAGGGGCCATCGGCAGTAGCGTCAATCGTCGTTGTTGATGGGGCCAAAGCTTCACCTGACTTCTATCTCACTCTGCTCTTCGGGAGCAACGGTCAACGGATTCCGCCCCCCCCCGGCGACCAGCGGGCCGTCACGAAGACCGGCTTTTATTTTGCTTCACCATGAGGCTATTCGGAAACCGGACACCGGAGTGATCTTATAAGTGAAGTGGAAGTTGGTGCACTTTTATTTGACTTGAGGGGGTTAGGGTTAGCCCCGGCTTGAATCACTCTCCAAAATGACAGTAGAAATCTATAACCTATGACTTGGGGATATCATGGACATTTCACATCCGCATCGTAGTGCATTATGGCGACTGGTCGTTGCCATGATCTTGCTTGGCGTTATCCTCGGATCTATTGACTGGTGGGTTGAAATAGAGCGTATTGACACTAAAGTACTATCACTGGCTGCCAGTCAGTCAACTCTTTTTGCCAAGGATCATTTGCAGGACAGCTCTGCATTTTCGCAAAATGATGTGCAGATTAAAACGTATATCCTGAAATATTTTAAAGATACCTTCCCTATTGTAGAACTATATGATGCCGCAAAGCACAAAGCATTTGAGTATGTCGCGCCCGGCCGCGAGACATTGGAAGACGTGCTGGAACAACACGCACATGTCTTTCCTGTTGACAACAATCCGATCTACAAACGGTTTGAATACGACCATCATCTGTATGTGCAAGTATTTATGCCTTTACAGAAAGATAGTAAGGTTTATGGTTATTTTGAAGGGATTTATGATGTCCCTAATGAAGTAGAAAACAACATCCATGAAAACGTAATCCGTTCAGTAATAATGGTGTGGATCACGGTAATAGTTTCGGGGCTATCACTCTATCCTCTATTGATGTCTCTAAACCGAAATTTTGTTCAAGCATCAAAAAATGTGCTACGTGGAAATATTGAACTACTTGAAGTGCTTGGTGGCGCAATAGCACAGCGCGATAGCGACACTAATGCTCACAACTATAGAGTCACATGGTATGCCCTGAAGCTTGCTGAAAAAGTAAAGATGCCGACCAAAGATATTCAATGCTTAATCGTTGGCGCTTTTCTGCACGATGTTGGGAAAATTGGTGTCGCTGATTCCATATTGCTTAAGCCTGGTAAACTGACTGAAGATGAGTTCCAATCGATGAAACAGCACGTTACTCTTGGCAGAGCTATCATTTCCAAAGCCAAATGGCTGGGCGATGCAAAAGACATTGTTGAATATCATCACGAAAAGTGGGACGGAAGCGGCTATATAAAAGGGCTAAGCAGGGAAGAGATACCCCTGTCTGCTCGCATTTTCGCAATAGTTGATGTATTCGACGCGTTAACATCCAAACGCCCATACAAAGAGCCCATGTCTCTGGCAGATGCACTTGCAATCGTCAACAAGGACGCCGGTGGTCACTTTGATCCAAGTATAGTAACGGCATTCAATGAGATCGCCTCAAAGGAATACAAAACCGTCATTAGCTACACAGACACACAGCTACAGCAGATTTTATTAACCACTATTGAGGGTTACTACGGCCTGTGTTCAGTCCCTGCCTAATTGGATCACTCACCAGCGATGACGGTTATGTTTGTAATAATGTCATCAGTCTGAAATCTACATGGATCAACAAAACGTTTAGTCGGTTTTCGTTCTCATTATAGCTCTAAACCCATATTTCACTTTTGTTTGGCTGGATTCAGTGATCCGCCTCCGACATGCCGGTCATGGGCCTGCCAAAGAAGTCCGTCTCGTAACAGAAATACCTTTTGCTGGTTTCGTTCAGGCTTGCTATATACTCGTTGCGTCTTTTTAATTTTAACATCTCATACAGCTCGTATACCTCGCCATCCGTTAGCGCTCCGGCAACATGGGCGTGAAATTTAGCATGATCTGGATGGCTGCACACAAAACTGAACCCGAATTGTTTAGCATGACCGCATTCTGGTTTTTCAGCCAGGCATCCCGAGACTTCACTGAACAACAGTTTTTTTGTAAGACACTTTTTCATGGGCTGTCCCTTTCTCGTTAGTTTGAATAGTGGTCCGAATAAGTATAACAAAAGTTAAAAAACATATCGCCCTTAACGCCAATGTCAAGGGAAGCAGATTAACTTTTATTATACTTACTTTGTATGCGTGAATGCATGAGCTGCGGAGAGTCGGGAGAGATGGCTTGGGTATGGGGTTGGTTGCAGCTGGCTTTTATTTCACTTCTGAAAATGGCAGCGACGGCGTCGATCAGGGTCGGTTGTGGGGTTGTGAGTTAGCTTTTATTTCACTTCAGGAAATGGTAGCTCCGGCGCCAACCTGGGGAGTTGGATTGGTGGGGGGTGGTGGTTTTTATTTCACGGGTTCTAAGCACAAACCGGCGGTATTTGTCCAATGACTCCAAAATTGCATTACTTCTCATTCACCAAGATCGTTATGAGAGATATATTCTGCCAGGCAGAAAAGGGAATAAAGTACATCATCTCTAATTTTCTCAGTTTTTGGTAATGCTTGTTTATTATGCAGTACGCTTACATCAATAGTGTCAGAAATACGGTGCCGTGCAACTTCGCTAATGTTAACTCCGAGTGAGAGATAATAGTCATAAAATTTAAGACCATCTCCGATGACTGCATTACTAAATTCAACCCACGTTGCTGGAACATTAAGAGCGTGAGCAAATATGATTCCGTGCAAAGATGAGCTATAAATATGACAACATTGTTTGATGTCACTTAATACATCAACCGGTGGGCGCTGAATATCAATTATTTGGATTGGATACTCGACGGACTTAATTTTCCAAGCATGCGCCTTATCAGCATAATGTGGAATAACGCCGATTTTCCCCCCATTTGGCGAAACATTTTTTAACTCACTCGAAAAAACGTCACCGGCTAATACACCAGGGTCTCCCATTAATATTTTCTTGTTTGGTAACATTGGCATGCAATGGTAGATTGTCAAAGGTCCACGCACAGAAATAACATGTTTGAGCTGTCTATTTGGAAGACTATTTGACGTAATCAGCCCAAGACCACAACAAATACCATCTTCAGGAACTGCGTTAATCAAGCTACCACAAAACATCATGTCACCCTGCCTTTTAAAGTAGGGCACAACCGCATGGGTGAACGTATTTAAGAAAAAATTTAGGTAGTTAAGATTAAAGATGTCACCAGCATTTACTGGGTCGGCAAGATAGCAAAGGTACATAATATTACCACCACTTTAGGGCTGTGTTCAAAATTGTAAAATGGATATCCCAACTCCATAGCTGGTTGGGTGCTGTTGCTTCCAGTGACTGAGGCCGGGAATGGCTTGGCCCTTTGGCTTTACCTCGATGAACCAGTTGCTTGTTTTCACGCAGTATCCGGTAAAAACTTGATTCTGAAGCAATGTAACGCCCCTCGTCAGCAAGAGCTGGAACTATCTGGCTGGGAGGAAGGTTCGCAAATGCGGGCAAATTAGCTGTAACCAAAATTTCCGTCCGTTCTTGTTCAGAAAGCCTGTTGCCGGGTAGAGCCCTTTGCACCGGCAGTATTCACTGAGTTCGGTTTCGTTAAGGGTGCCAGTTTCAATAATTACGGCCAACTTGTCATCAGCACTGTATTGGTTTGATGACTTGCAAGATGGCGAGGAAAGACCTTGTTTATTACGATACCTCGCACGCCAATCGTAGAGAGTATCTTTTGGAACGCCGGTCTCTTTTACGATATCGGCAATCCTGGCATTGTTTGGAGGTAACAACCTGGCGGCGACACTTGCTCGGAATTCTTCTGAATAATGAGTCATAATACTCCCTTGTCTGACGCCCCGAGATTAACACAAAAAATCGGAAGGGAGGCGACAACTATCCTGACACAGGGGGGGGACGCCCTGACGACTCACGCACAAACATGCAGGCAAAGAATGTGAGTGATACGAAAGTCATCCACTTGCCAATTTTATAAGGCTTTGGATCAAAAACGAACTCAATTTTATGGATGCCAGGCTGAAGATATACTCCGCGAAGTACATGGTCAACAGGGTATATTTCCGATGGATTACCGTCAACAAAGGCTCTCCACCCTTCGTAATATTTTTCACCAAGGACAAGAAGCGAGTTTTGAGAGGAAACAGCATTCACGATAATTCGTTCCGAGCCATACTCAGACACCGACACATTTTGTGGAGGAAGTGAAGTAAAGTTGTTTACCCCCCCTAAACTGAATGGTGGCAGAGACTCAACTATTGCCATTTTGCGTGGATTGAATGACAAATTATTGATGCTGGAAAATGTCTGGAGTCGATCTGTATTGACTGTGGCACATGGGATTAGCCATGCTTTTGGAAGCACAGAGGTATTTTCCAAGATTACTCTTGAACGGTCAGGTGTCTGAAAAACTTGAATATATTTAGAGTCAAGTTGATCTCTTATTAGCTCATACTTCTCTGTCTCATAGATGAGATATTTGATATTCATAAGATCAGGCATTGCTGACATTAAATTAAATGAATCAAGGTAATTTTGCCAGCGCTGCTTCTGGACGGGATTAAACCTGTATACGACTGGAATGTTATTACTTATATACATCATCGAGTCAGAGCCATCCATCGGGAGGACACGATATTCTTTTGATTCTTTGCTCAGAAATTGAATTATTGAAGATGCCGATTGAGGAAACTTGTTTGGTGAGTTAACAAGAAATTGGAACTTTGAATTAACTCTTCCGGTGTCCATCAAATAGATCGCAATCAAAACAAGAGGAACCATTTTCGCAGTCAACTTACCATATGTGTAAGCAAAGATAGCAGCTACAGAGGTCGCTGCAATTGCAATCGCATAGACTGTTTCAGTCCTCAGATTGATCCAGCGATGACTTAATAGTTGCTGACCTTGTTCAAATTTGGATGGACTGCTAATAGTATTGGAGAGCATGCTGAACCAGTATTTCTGACCAAAATATTGTGTGAGAAGGAGAATGATAAGTATAACTGGAAGCGCAATTATCCCATAGTGGTATTGTTTGAACTGCCGGGTAGTAATGGTCATTCTGTCACAAAGTATATCAATTCCCCTTGCCGCTATCACACCAAGTCCCATAACTGGGATGAACATTATCATCTTGGGGACCCTAAAACGGTTAATCCCCGGGAAATAGTCAAATAGTAAATTGTAGAAAGGAGTGTATTTCCCCATGGAAAACAGTATCCCACCCACTATTGAAATGAGCGCCAACCACGTGTATCGGTCTCTCCGAAAAATAAGCGGCAAAGGCAGTAAAAGCCAGGGAAGGAGTCCCATGTAACTGACAGTCTGAGAAAACCTCATCCGCCCCCAGTAATAAGCCAGAATGTTTGCCGGATTCTCTCCTTCTTTCTGGAGTGAATATCCGAAAAAACCGGGAATTACGAACGCGCTAACCTCTTCAGGAGGTAGTGACCAGGACATTGCCTCTTCCCTATCGAGCCCATCCACAGTTTTGCCCGTAATGCTGTTAGGATTGCCGCGGTTAGTGTCTTTTGACCAACTTGCGAGGGGGACAAGCGAGATCCCCACAGTAGTAAGGAAGAAAAGCACCACTACCAGATTAAGGCCAATCAATCTGACTAATTCCTTTTTGCATTGCATTCGTTCTTTGAGAACAATTCCTCCACTCCTGATCACCCCATACAGTCCAATTCCGAGGCAAGTATAATATGATATCTGCCAATGAATGTTAAAAAACTGAAATGCGAGTACTAACGCAGTCGTTAGAAAAAAGAATATCCGACGAGTTTGAAATCCCTTTTCGAGAAAGTAGAAACACCAAGGCGCAAAAGACATGGTTGCTATTTTCATGATATGGCCGGCGTTTATGAGCGATGCATTTTCAGGTGAAACTGCGAAAATCAATCCCGCAAGAAAAGAAGCAACATGACTTGCCCCAATAAGCCTGCAGTAACAGTACAGACCCGCTGCGCCAAAAAACAGGTGGATTACGAAAAACCACGCAATGCTCTCGGGCACCGGAATTAAATGATAGATAATATTTCTGAAATTAAGAAATTGAAGTGAATTTGTACCGCCTCCCACCGAGGTGCCACTGTTAGTAAACATGTCCCAACCTGCATTACCAGGATTTAGATTGAAACAGGATGAAAATGGCTGTTTAATTATACTGAGAACAGTCCAATAGTAAGAGTTGGTAATGTCGTCGGCATTAATTATTTTGACTGTGAACAAAATCTTCGAAAAAAAGAGTATAAGCAGGACAAATAATCCAGATAGAAATAGCAAGTCCTTTTTTCTGTCGCTCATACTTGATGCTCTCCCATAAGTTACTTAGTTCTACTTAATTGGTATCAAACAACACACTTTTGATTACGGTAAGCTCAACATCAATCTGCTTCCGGCTGATTAATCGAGTAGATAACCTTCTTGTCGTAGTGTTCCGTCCTGATTTTCTTGTCCAGCCACAATGTCACATCTTCCGGTGAAGTCACCTTTCCTTCAACTGCAGCAATTATCAGCTCCTGAGTGAGCACAGTGTTAAAGGTGTTACCATAAGTCATGCCCTTTTGTTGATGCGGCAATTTCACCATAAATGGAACATGTTCAAAGTCAGTTACTCCGTCGTAGGTGTTTGTTCGCCAGTGATGATCTGAAGATATTATTATCATGGAGTTATCCCAACTTCCCTTTTGCTCCATTTCTTTGCGTAATTCAGCCAGACAGCGGTCGGCTAATGCCATGTTGTCAAGATACCCTTCATGGCTGTTCTTATTAAACCCGACAATGTTATTTTTACGGTTATATATATATGGTGAGTGTGGCAGTGGATAATGCAAGAACATGAGACTCGGATTCTGATTCTTGACTGCCGATAAAACGTCTGACTGCATGCTTTTCAAGATGTCAATGTGGTTATTCCCGAGAAGGGTGTTATTGACGGGTATAAAGCGAGTGTCGCATATTTCAAGCCATTGAACCAAAAGTGTGTTGAGTAGTTTGTCCGATGTGAAAAAGCTGTATCGGGGGTAATCATGGGCAAGATCGACGTTATGCATAACTCGACTGTACGGGAGAAACCAGCCGAATAGCGCCGTGCTGCCGTGGTGATTCTTGATTCGATCGAAGATAGTTTCCTGTGATCCAAAATCGACGAGAGCAGATGAATCTGCGCGAATCAAATCAAGCTGCCTTGCCCCCACAGGCTTTGTAGTTTTAAGCGGGATTCCTGTTAGAAGTGCAGGGAGTGAAACCTGGGTCGCATCGCTTGGAGAGTAAGCTCTGGTTGCCCAAAAAGCATTTTTCCTGAATCTGTCGAATGCAGGAAGTTGGAGATCAACAGGACGCTTCTCAAAACAGAGTCGATAGTCTGTCTCGTCAAAGATTATCCAGACGACATTTATACCAAATGGATTGTGAAGTGAGCGGACAGGATCGACACTGTGCGGGTGAAACTGGGACTTTGGTTCCAGCTTTGTGAATACTGATGTCGCCTGAACAAGGGTCACCACTATATAAGGGGCAAACATAAAAATAATGACGGTACAAAAGTGCGCCAATTGGTCTCTGTATTTTGCTATCGCAAATATCCAAGCCATAACTATGATTAACGCGGTAAATTCAATACAGATTACTTTGGTATGCCCATATTTGAATACAAGTTTGGCAAACGAGAAGTAGGAGAGAGCAAAACCGTAAGTTGCGACAATGCCCACAAGGGAAGAGAGAGAAATCACCGTCCAGGAATATGTTTTTTTGTTCCTGCCGCCCAGATACAGCAATAGAAAAAACACCCCCCCCCATATAAAGACATTCATAATAATTGCAAGGTAGGAATTGAAAGGTGAATAAGCCAGGAATAAGTTTCTCCCCTTCTCATATGGCAGGAGCTTCATCCAGAGCTTCAAAAACAGGAGATTTGAGAGTGACAATGACAATACAAAGGTACGAAGTAACGTATTATTTAACATTGATTTTTTCCAAAACATAGAGACAGCGCCCATGATTATGAGTTTCGCATTTGTGCAGAATTTTGAACGATAAAGCTACAACTGACTCAAAATAATCAATATTCAGGTGATTGTAGAGTGCGTCACGTCCTCGGGATAGGCGTTTGAATTGCGGGTCGTCTGGAGATATGTATTCGATAACCAGGTACCTTTTGGTTATCTGAGCTGCTAAAGACAATACTTTAGACAATGGAATCTGATCGCTTACTAACAGGTGATGTATTAGGGCGAGCATAAAAACGGCATCAAATATCCCTCGGCATCGATCAAGGAATGAAAGTGTCTCCCTGTTGTTCCAACCGAGGGCAGGTGTTGGGCGCGCAAAATCAACAACCAGTGGAAGTATGTCAAGGCTATATTTATGTGCCTCATGCCAAAGAGAACCAATTACGGTAGCATCTTGATCAATTGCAACTACCTGTGCACCGTAAGTGGCAGCCAATCTGGAAAAATGTCCGGTATTGCACCCTATATCCAATACCCATGTAGGGCGTCTCTCGCTCAGGAAATTCTTAATAAATGTATTCTTTATATCAAAAGTCTTTGTGTCATATGTACACGTTAGGCAATAGTCGCTCCAGTTGCTTTTGCCTTTGTTATTTAAACGTCCGGTACGCCTGATGTCGCGGTGCATACCTTTGAACATCATAGAAAGTATGAAGGTCGCCTGTGAGGCAAGTTTTACTTTCTGTGGGCGGTAGATTGCCGACCCGAGTTTTTCAGCCTTTCTCGAAAGCCAAACGGGTAATGTTACTTTTGCTAAAAAGGGTGGAGTGATTTTTTTTATGGGGCCAAGCATGCCGTATAGTTCGGATGGTTCGATTCCGTCCCGTCGGGAGAGAAAGAGTGCCGCAAGAGGAAACTTCAAACGTGCGTTTGCAAGAAGCGGCAGTATAAAGGTGCGCACGAATTGTGCGTGTGCAAGCCACACTGGATCAAATGGATCACGTTCTTCGAATGACAGAACATCGACAAAGACCGGTTTCGGCCCCATAAAGAGTATATTATACGGGGTGGCATCTTTGAGGCCAATGCCATAATCAAGTCCCCGTTCAGTCAAACTCAAGGTGAGTTCCGCAGCAGCCTGGAGCATTTCATTTGGCCACTCGGAAGGGTATGAAACAAATGGGACGACAGCATGCCTCAAAAACAAATTTCCGAGCGTGTCTAACCGTGATCCATCGGCATTACTTTCATTGAGTTCTTTCAGAACAGAATCCGATTCCTCAACGGTAGAAGTTTTCACCACGTTACCAGATGCCATTTGCTCGACAAGAAACTTGCTTTGAACAATTCTGTAAAAACTTGAAGCGTACTCGGTATAGACTTGTCGTATCAGTTGCAATCCAATAAAATGGAGGCGACCGGCAGGATCACGAAACGAACGCATATGTTTAATCGTGTTTTATCAGCATATCTTTAATAAATTTAAAGAATCTTTTGCAGTAGAACAAAAGACCCACAAAAAAGGAGATCGCGAGCTGCCAAAGCATAAGGCCGGACCCAGGATCTGAATATGCGTGGGCTATAGTGGGGAACAACAGACAAATATAAACAACTGGAAAAAAATGTTTCATTGGAAATGCCCCGATAGTGATATTTGACGCGGCTGAATGCAACCGATTGCAAGCATCCCCTCAACAAATGAGGATGCTTGCAACTCGTCAGTTAAATTTGAAGTTGGGTTCTACCTGTTATCTTAAGTTCATAGTGGGCCCGGCATTACCAGTTGTCAGATCAAGATGGCTTACAGTTGCAGAACCGAGCTTATTGCCTCCCCAACCAAGCACAGTTACTCCGTAGTACGAGCCGGTAAGCGGACTTGTGGGCGTTCCACCGGGCAGACCATCAACTTTAAACGAGCCACCATTAGTAGTCATAACTCCATTTATGTTGTAGCTATCGAGGATCAGACCACCTTCGGTGACAAATAGATGCCCAGTGGTCAAAGCCCCATCAAATCTTGATGGCATGGTAATGTTGGCAGTTATGGAGTTAGGTACTGTTGCAAAAGGAGCATTCGGATTGAAGTTGACCAAAGAAGTAGCATCCGGAGTAACCGAAATAGTTGTCTGCCCTCCCCGATTGTATCGATTTGCATCAGCGATAACGGTGAATCTTCCCTGACTGGAGGTGTCCGCTGCAAAGGTGCCTACGGTTCCTGCCACATTATCATAGGTTGCAACTTGAATAGCTGCACTTGATAAAGCAAATGGTTTTGGCAATACGCTCATATACGGGTCAAGGTGGTCATAACGAACTTCGTAGAGGTTTGTATCACCTGCGATGGCTTGATAAAAGTTGATCCAGGAACCTGATGGATGCATTTGAGATTTGATTTGAACCGTAAAGTCAGTTCCAGGCTGCATTTTAATTGTACCAAGGTTTACAGCTCCTGAAGAGGCTGACTCCCCTTTATGGACTCTGACATTTTTTATTATTGCGGTCTGAGCTTTCAGGCCTCGTAACAGAATATCGTAGGACGCAGTAGTATTATTCCCAAAAACCGGCAACGGATAGAGGTTAAACACCCCTGTTGTTTTATCAACAGATGTGAGACGCCGCGTAATTCTGTAGTTTGTTCCGGCTTTAAGCTGCTCTGCCTTAATAATAAATCGTGATGTTGAAAGGTTCCCAAAAGAAACTGTTCCTGTCACAGCACCAACGGAGTTCATATCGAAAAAACCAAGACGGGGCTTTAAAATGTACTCTGTAGTGCCATTAGGTGACGTTTGGACGATATCGTCAGCAAGGTTAAAATCAAGGGCAAGTTTTACATCAGAGGCGCCATCTACCACTACCGGAAACTCAGGAATTACCTTGATTCCCTCGGTAGGAGTAGGAACACGCAGAATGTACTGAGCGGAATCTCCCGGAAGCTGCACTTCGTTGTTGTACGTCAAACCGGGAACCGAACCAACATAGGGGTCTTCGCTTGCCGCCAAGAATATGCGGATTTGTTGATATCTTCCTGACGAAAGAGTTAGCCCGTTGAAAAGTGAACTGCTTGTTGTTGGATCGGCGTACATCTTGCCGTTTACCAGCGTTGCCAGGTCGATGGTCACTGGCGTTGGAAGTCTGAAAATTTGCCAACCAGATGCTGCACTGGTGCTATAGTTGGTAAACCCGACATTGTTGTCCGTATGAAAGGCGAGTTGATTCACTGTCACATATACGTGGGCGTAATCAAGGGCTGGCGCATCAGTAACGGTGAGGCTGGTAGTCTTGGCCGTCGATGATGTGTTGCTGCTCGCACTTCCGCCACCGCCGCCACAACCAAAGAGAGCTATTGTTGAAAACACAATCAATAGAACAATTAATTTCCTGATATGAAGTACCATATTCATTCTCCTTTCCATTGTTGATAAGAATAGAATGGGTGTACACGTTTAATGTAATGTTAAATTTGTAGTTATATTTCCACCCATCGTCAGGTCTATGCCAAGAGTGTTGCCTCCAACAAGAACTCCGCTGCCCCAGCCAAGAGCGTAGATGCCGTAAACCGCACCAGCTACATTACTTGGAAGATTTGACAGTGTTATAGGATTATTCGAGCCGCCTCCAGCATGCATTGCAATGCCAATAGAGGTATTCCCGTTTTCATTGCCGATACTGTCAATAATCATTCCTCCATTTGTGATAAATACCTGACCTTTGAGCGGATTACTGATGTTTCGATTGCCCAGACCCATTCCGGGACCAGTTCCTGTTCCCAGTAGAGCCATATCAAATACACAGCTGATAGTTCCGTACGACGCACCTGGAATTGGCTGTGGATAGTTCTGTGGTGTCAAATCCAGTAGCTTGTTCTGTCCAGCGCTCCCACTTATGCCCAAGAGTGGAGCACCTCTGGAGAAAAGACCTACGTTATCAACAAATATGGAATATGTTCCTTGGCTTGAATTGTCGGGGCTAAAGACTGGTGATATTCCAGGCGAAAAAGTGGCGACTTGAATTGGTCCAGTCGAGAGACCAATAGCTGAACCAAATTTTCCTGTGTAAGGATCAAGATGTCTATATCGGACTTCGAAGGGTACTGAATCACCAGAAATTAGCTGATAGAAGTCCAACCATGAACCTGTTGGATGTATAACTGAGTTGAGTTGTGCTGTGAATTCACTGTCCGGCTGCATGATTATAGTGCCCAAATCGGCAGCGGTTTTCGGTGTTGAACCACGATGAATTTTCACGTTCTTGACGATTGCAGTCTGAATATTATGGCCTCTCAGTAGAATGTCATAATTAGCGGTAGTGGCATTGCCAAAGATGGGTAAAGGATAAAGGCTAAATTTCCCGGTGGTCTTATTGATTGCCGTTGTTCGACGTACAACCCGATAACCGATGGTGCTATCAACCTGCTCAGCCTTGACCTCGATAGCGGAAGTTGAAAGATTGGAGAAGTTCACCTTTCCTTTGGCCGCTCCGATACTTTCCATATCAAAATAGCCAAGCCGTGGTTTTAGAATGAACTCTATAGAGCCATTCGGTGTAACTTCAACCACATCATCTCCAAGTTTGAAGTCCAATGTCAGACTAATGTTGCCACCACTCGTAACTATAATTGGCGATTCTGGTCGTACCATAATACCTTCACTGGGGGATGGGACACGGAGTGGATACTCTGTTGTATCACCAATAAGCTTTACTTCGTTGTTATAGGTGAGCCCGGGGATTGAACCCAAGTATGCGTCTTCAGTCGAAGCCAAGAATAACCTTATCTGATTATAATTCCCAACTGGCAGGTTTAAGCCGTTAAACAGTGGTGAACCGTTAATATCTGAATATGTAGTGCCGTTGGAAAGCTGAGCCAAATCAATAGTTATTGGCGAAGCCAATCTAAATATCTGCCACCCATTCACCTTGCTGGTGCTGTAACTTGAAAATGCTGCTTTAGAATCAGTATGGAATGCTACGCTGGTAACAGTTACATAAACATTAGAAAAATTGACTGCAGAAGCGTCAGTTATATCAACCTTTGCCACACCGCTTAAATTTCCTGTTCCTCCAGTTCCGACACCGGCAATTGTATCTGAACCCGAACTTGAATTAGAACTGCATCCAGCCATAAGTGTTAAGCCGATGAACAGTCCAGTTAATAACCGCCAAGCAGACCACCTGTTTAGAGTTGACGTTTTCATTTTGAGTTTCCCTTTGATGAGGACCTGAAATATTGGCAAGTAGGGGATTCGCAGTCGGTGGGTTCACTGTTATTAACTGTTTCTGTAAAAGTGTAGAGCCCAATCCGAGTTCGATAGTTTTGTTCACGTTTTGCGCATTTATCAGCATCAATTAGGTCGCTGATTACCGGAACCATCGCTTCACGAAGTGCATTCCAGCTTTGAATTATATGCGGTCGTAACGCCTCAATTGACTCTGAGGATAATTCATCGGCAAAAACAGCCTGCTCAAGATGTCTGTCTCCATCATGCAACACATTGTCAACGGCGGCTTCAAGATGATCTCCAACATTGTTACTGAGAAAGCTGATCATCTGCTGTGAATCATTTTTCGGTACAAAATCGCTACGAATTAGTGATACGCAATCCAAATCGTCGTCGTAGCTTGCGACACCCAGCCTGATAAGTTCATCAAGCATGCTACGGGGATGCACATCTCGCGTTACTTCATGAGCAAGAGCTTCAAAACTCGGTGCAGACCCTTGACGTTTGAGGGTACTTGGTGAACCATCACTGTTCTGCAACGCTTTGTCCGTTGTCCAGCGAGCAAATATTTCTGCAGAAAGAGGTGGTTTTGTTTGCCGACAAGGCGAGTCGTGTTTGGTTAATCTCGTAACCTCACGGCGATTAATCCCTGTAGCAGTGCTGATGCGGCTTACCATCCCGTGTTCAGGTGCTTTTGGCTGCAATGCGTTGGCTTCTTGCACAAAGGCCTTCTTGAGAACATCTTCTGCAGCTGCAAATGTCAATCCTTTCGCCAGACAAAGGCGGGCTGCAGGAACCATCAAGCGCCACATCGCCATTATTAGTGTTTCATCCTGCACAAGAACGTCAGATTTTGAATTGCTCATTGTATTGATATCTGTTGGCATTATTAATCCCCAGAAAATAATATGAAGCAAATCTAATAGAGATGCTGTGTACATTCTGTTATGTTTTCCTGATGAGCCTTGTAGTGTGGTCTATAAATGTGATGCTCGCACATTTATTTCCATTTTGCAATAATTACTTTAAGGCCCAGTGAGCACGAACGTGTCAAAGTGCCATTTGTTTAGAAACAGAGTTTTACATGCGTTATAATGCGCGAAGTCATCACCAATTATTGTCTCGCTCTGGGATCTAAAAACCCTCGCCTTCCAGGCGACCGCTTCAGCATGTTTTTTGATAGAACCTGCAATTTAATGGATTGCTGTTACAAAACGTCCGATGCTGAAGCTTGGCGATTGGTTGATGAGATGTTGGAGGGACTCATCGATGCCGATCTCGGCGGTGGCGTCTAAATAACGAGTTTCCTGCCGGGGAGAGGCAAAATTAGTAGCGTCCGTACATTGTTGGCTACTAATCGGCATGACCGATGGTTTTTCGTGTTCGGGTTTGAGAAGAACGACCGAGCAAATATTTCAACAAAAGAACTTGAGGCTCTTCAGTTACTTGCTGATGACCTTCTCTCCTTGAAAGAAGAACAGATTCTGCAATCAGTTATTGACGGTGCCTTACTGGAGGTATGCAATGAAAAAACAAACCAGCCGTATCCTTGATGCGGTACATGAGACTGCGGCCGATCTTTGCCATCTTGGAATTGTTAACAAGCTCTCTATGAAGCGTTATGACGCCCTATGCGTCCCACCGGTCCCGACTATTCACCCGATCGGATAAAATCGATGGGAGATCGATCCCGACTTAGCCAAGCCGTTATGGCAGCTATGCTAAACACGAGTCTGTCTACAATTCAGAAATGGGAAATAGGTGAAAAACACCCCGGTGGCCCTTCACAAAAATTATTGAGCATCCTTGATCGCAAGGGCATTCAGGCAATGGTTTGACGAACTTCTTTGTAATTAACCAGCATCCCCGCATAGATCCGCACGCGCAGAATTACCGCATTCGACTCCTGCCTCGGGTCAGATGCAGAAACGCTCTGTCGGATACACACATATGATGACTTTTCATTTCAGCGGCGTGTGGAGATTTATCATACTGGGCTGGTTTCTAAAGTACCAGTTGCTGCCCGGATTTGGACCTCTCTCGAAAAAGACGGTATAGAGTGCTATGGGTTGTCCACAAAATGTATCGATATTACCCAAGACCATGTCGACCAGATTTTGTCGTTGTTGCAGGCAGGTATAGATTGGCCCGAAGAAGAAAAAGCAGCATATCTTAAAGATCTCGAAGCCAAATGGCGGAGAAAGGAGAAATGTTATGGACAATGACAATGAAACTATTACCGGCATCGAAGCTATTGACGAACAAACCAGTAGCGCTTTCGTGCAAGAAGGCAGAAAATGCGGATTGGCAGCCACTGCTGAAGAGTGGCAATCAAACCCTACCCACTATGTCAACGACTGCATGCATTGCGAGCTTTTCACGCCGGAATGCATCGAGTAACGAGGAGATCTAAGATGTCTGAAAAAGCAAGATACAAGCTTACTGTTGTTATCGCGGTGGCGGCTTTGTTGATGGCTGCAACTACTTACGCCGCTGATGCTGTTGATCAGTCACCACCTCCGCCTCCACCCGTTTATGAGTCCGCGCCGGACGTAGCTGTTCCGGTTCCCCCGGTCCCTCCGATGGTGCCGACGCCGCCTTCACCGGTGTATCAGAAATCTGCACCTGCGCCAGTTTATCAGCCACCCGGACAAGTTTACCAAGCTCCTCCATCTACCCCGCCTGTTGCGGTGGCTCCAACGGTGCAGGTCGCATTACCACCACAGCCACCGCAGTTTGTTTATGTCCCCGAGCTTGGTTACTATGTCGCGACCGGTGTACCGTACGATATGATCTATGTTAACCGAGTGTACTATTACTATTCAAACGGCTACTGGTACATGGCTGCAGCATATGGTTCTCCATGGAGATATGTAGCTCCTGCCTATCTGCCGAAACTGATGCTCCGACACAGCTATGCAGAATACCGGCATCACCGCGATCAGGAATTCAGACGGCTCGAACACGAACGCGAACGGTATCGTGGTGAATTCCATCGGCCGGAATGGAACCGGTAATCGTGAAGCGTAAAGTAATAATCGCGACACTTGCGGCAATGCTGTGTGTGTCAAATGCGTCGGCCTTTGTTCTGGAAAAACCACTGTTTGAAGGCCGCTTGCCGCCGTTCGCGGAATCAGATGAGTGTAGTTTTGCGAATTTTATGGAGAACAAAAACGACACTCTTGCTAAAGCAAAAGCCGGTGACGCGTGTAGTCAATTGCATATCGGGCAAAGCGAGAAAGACCCTGACGTCGCCGAAGATTGGTATAAAAAAGCTGCGGATCAGGGCCTTGCTCCTGCCATGTACTCACTCGCGAATTTGATGCTAAAAACAGATCGCGAGAGTGAAGGGATTGACTATTTGATCAAAGCGGGAAACGCCGGTCATGCAAAGGCCGCGCAGGATTTGGGTAACTATTCTCGGCTTGGTCGTTATGCCGCTAAAAGTCCGCAAACTGCATGCTATTGGTATGAAATCGCGGGGAAACACGGACTCCCGGCCGGACAAAACAATTTTGGTGTTTGCATGGTTCTGTATCCAGGAGCACCAGGACTTGAAGCCGGCGCAAAGCTGTACGCCGAAGCCGCAAAGCAAAGCGATAACGTTGCTGAATATAATCTGGGGATAGCATATGAAGCTGACGGCCAGGCCGTCAAAGCTATCGAAAGATTCAATGTCGCTGCTGGCTATGGAAGTGTCATTGCAATGGTTCATCTCGGCGATATCTACCGATCCGGGGAGATTGCACCGCAGGACTTGAAGGCTGCTTTTGGTTGGTACATGAAAGCGTCCAAAACCGGCAATCCACTGGCAAAATTCAACGTAGGCAGAAAGCTCCGGATTGGTGAAGGCACTGCAAAAAGCGAAGAACAGGCCGTAACAATGTTTAAATTTTCATCTGACCATGGTTACTCAGAATCAAGTCGCGCGTTATCAGAAATGTATGCGGTCGGCTGGACAATTTACCGGGAAAAAGAGATCAAGGATAAAAAAGGCAAGGTAGAAATTGTCACCGTTTCAACCAAGATTAAACCTGACCTGAAGCAGTCAAAACGATTCAAAGAGAAAGCTATAAAACAGATTGCAACAGAGTCTGGAAATGATAGTGCGGCCGCTGGAAAGTATGTGTTTTATTACGAATGATGGGGTATGATGGCGGTATGTAATGATTTTCTTTTCTCCGAAGGTTTTTGAAGTGTTTTGGAGTCTTTATATATAACTTTTATGATGATGTGACGTCGTCCGCCAGTAACGATTACTGCATATAAACTCGAAAAGCATTCGGGGAAAAGAAAATCATTATTTAATCCACAAAAAGGAGGAATTACCCATGAAAACAGCCGCACTTAAAAAACAAAAAGAGGCCCTGTTAAAGAAGCTGTCCGAGATCGAAGACCAGGAAAAAGAGATCGCAAAAGCCGAGAAAGAAAAGGCGATTGCGGAGGCAAAAGCCGCTATCGAAAAGAGCAAAACTGCCCTTGCAGCCCTGATTTCCAAGTACCATTTGGAAGATTTCGTCAATTTCGACGCCTCAGTTTTTATCTCTGAAGTCAAAGAAATCCTTGGCGGTAAAAAGAAGGAGAAAAAGCCGAAAAAAGCCGCTCCTGTTATCGAAGCAGTTCCCGCTCCTGTCGCTGTCGGCGAAGTTGCTGCCGTTGCAGAGGTTGAGCCTGTCGCCGAGTCTGTCGAAACAGCAACTGTCTCCGAGGACGAAACTCTGTAACCTGACGAAGTAGAGATTGATTCTATTGTTGGAGGAAATCATGGACAGGCCTTACCTGATCGGACTGCTGGTAGTTTTTATTCTCGCCTGCTGGGTTGTGATCGGAAGTTCGCTATACCACAAATATGCCAAGTCCAAGAAAAGAAAAAACCACCGTCATGTCGCCGGATAACAGCCCGGCATTTACCTGGCGCGGAGTGATCATCGCGAAATAACCTGGTTATTCGTTCGGGTTCTAACGCAGGAAGAGGTGGCACATAGTAAAAACAACTGGCACAGAATGGAACAAGTTTTATACAGATCCTGATCTGTGGGGCAATGAACAATGGCACGACGATGTAGTGATTACAGTTGATGGTGCCGAGGTAGTAGAGTACGAAGATATCTCTGATACGGCCAAAGTGACTATCAAGGACGGCGTTGTGATGTTTAAAGGCGAGACATCTCCTAATGAAAGATCACCGTCAATGGAAACATACTTCAGAAACTGGAAAAAGAAGCAATCTACAATTTTTCTCTCCGTAGAGTGCCCCCGTGAAAAATACGAGGCCGTAACTTTGGCAATCAAAGCGGCTGGCGGGAAGTTTAAAGGTTAACTGACGATTGGGATGTGGAGCTGGTTAGCCGTTGGAGGTAGCATGGAAACGAGACGCGAAACAGCAATATTGTGTGGACTACGCATGCATGACAAAACTGACTGCGGATCCACGCTTGAACTCAATGTATTTTCTGAAGAGTCCAGAACGGGCCTTGCGCGCATGACCACAAGGCTTTTTAAGCTGTGGAGCCTGTCGCCGGCAGACCAACTTAACCTTCTTGGCATGCAGGCAAGGTGTCGTTACCGCTTGTCGCGATATCGCCATGGTAAAGCCGCGCTGCCGGAAAACAGAGATACCATTGATCGAGTCGGGTGGCTCATGTCCATTCATGAGTCGCTCGGCATTCTTTACCCGCATAACCCTGAAATCAAGTACGGCTGGGTTAATTGCAGAAACAAGCGGTTTGACAACCTCACTCCGCTTGAGGTCATGCGGGAACAGGGCCTGATCGGGATCGCAAAGGTCGCAAAGTATCTCGATTGCTACAGAGAAATGTAGAATGTCTTCTCCGGAGAATCCCCAAATACGGAATCTGGTAGCTGACTTCTTGATCTATTACGGACAGACTGGTCAAAGCGTTGCCGGTGTACATGTAGACGGCGAGACAGCCTGGCTGTCTCTCCATCTGAATCAGACTTTGACAATGCAGTAAAACACCCGCATAATTAGCTATATATGAGCGATATAAAACACCGAGTAGTGGCACATTTTGATTTAAATAGCTTTTTTGCTTCTGTTTAACAGCAAGCTAACCCGGATCTTCGTGGCAAGCCAATCGCTGTTGTCGGCTGCCATGGGAGAACTGTGATCACAACCAGCTCCTACGAAGCCCGCGCTTTTGGCGTCAAGACCGGGATGAATTTGTGGCAAGCGCGCCAACTTTGCCCGCAGATAATTGCCGTCGTTGGTGACAATAAGAAGTATCAGCACACCAGCAGCAAAATTATGGAGATGGCGTCTGATTACACTCCGGATATCGAAGTTTTCAGTATTGATGAAGCCTGGCTCGATCTTACTCACAGCCTCACGATATTTGGCACCGCAGAGAGAATCGCATACCTGCTCAAGGCGCGTATCCTTCATTCGTTTGGTCTCAGGTGCTCCATTGGAATTGCTCCTAACAAGCTTCTGGCAAAAATGGCAAGTGACATGCGTAAACCTAACGGTTTGGTTGTCGTTGCCCCTGAAGATATCGCGAGAATAATGGAAAGGCTACCAGTTGGCGACCGCTGCGGCATCGGCAAAAAGACAGAACGCCAACTCGCCATCATGAGCCTCATGACATGTGGGGAGCTCGGCCGGTGTGACGTGCAACGCCTGATCAACAAATTTGGTAACATCATCGGCCCGCGCCTGAAGCTTATGGGACAAGGCATTGATGATTCACCAGTAGTGCCGTTTAACGAAGATGACGACTGCGTAAAGTCCGTTGGTCATTCCCGGACGCTGGACAAGGACATTTCAGACCCGGTCGAAATTAAGCGTTTTCTGCTACAATTGTCTGAAATGGTCGGGGCGCGTGCAAGAAAATATGGGGTGACTGGCAAAACGGTAAGCCTGTATGTGCGGTATGCAGATTTCTTCTCATCGTGGGGGAAACAGACTTCTGTTACAAACCATATCAATCTGTCCGACGACATCTACCGCGCGGCACTGAGGATATTAAACACCGTGCCTCTGGAACAGCCGGTGCGTTTGCTGGGAGTGAGTCTAAGTAACTTGAAAAAGGCAGATGAGCAACTGCCTCTGTTTATTGAAGATCGGAAAAAGCTGGAAGCCACGAAAGCGATGGATGCAGTAAATGCGCGGTTTGGGTCAATGGCCGTGACGTTTGGAAGCCTGCTACCGGGGAAAGCGAACGCAGGGCAGCGGGTCATTCCCCCATCATGGCGGCCTGAGGGCATCAAGAATACGGACGTGCTGTAACCGGCTTACTTGCTGGCGATCTTGTCCATCACTTCGCGGAACTTCTCGTCGTTATCTGACTTTATTTCAGCGGCGTGCGGCACCTTCTGCTTTGGCGCTTCCTTTGTCGAAGTCAACCCGGCGGCAAGATCTGCCTCGGATATGTCTCTGGGTTTTGGTAAGTATTTGGTCTGGATTTTCTTCTTGGCGGCATAGGCAACGCTGCTCAGGAGGTCGGTTCCAACGGCAACTGCGAAGATAGTGGAGAGACGTTTCTTATTCATGGCGGATGCCTAGGTTTGCAGGAAATCAGCGTATATACAGATAGTAGCACTGCAAGAAAGATAGTCAACGTTAAAACCTTCGGGGAAATATAACGGCCGGATGGCATACGCAACGCGGATGTCCAATAGCAAGACATGATCGGTTTCTGTCATATATGGACACATTACAAGAATTCATAGGAGCATTCTCGGCAACAGTTCCAAATGCTGGACTGCTTATCATATTTCCGATAGTGGCTGTACTAAACCGGCGGTATTTGTCCAATGACTCCAAAATTGCATTACTTCTCATTCACCAAGATCGTTATGAGAGATATATTCTGCCAGGCAGAAAAGGGAATAAAGTACATCATCTCTAATTTTCTCAATTTTTGGTAATGCATGTTTATTATGCAGAACGCTTACATCAATAGCATCAGAAATACGGTGCCGCGCAACTTCGCTAATGTTGACTCCGAGTGAGAGATAATAGTCATAAAACTTAAGACCATCTCCGATGACTTCATTACTAAATTCAACCCACGTTGCCGGAACATTAAGAGCGTGAGCAAATATAATTCCGTGCAAAGATGAGCTATAAACATGACAACATTGTTTGATGTTACTTAATACATCAACCGGTGGACGCTGGATATCGATTATTTGAATTGGATACTCGACGGACTTAATCTTCCAACCATGTGCCTTATCAGCATAATGTGGAATAACGCCGATTTTTCCCCCATTTGCCGAAACATTTTTCAACTCACTCGAAAAAACGTCACCGGCTAATATACCAGGGTCTCCCATTAATATTTTTTTGCGTGGCAACATTGGCATGCAATGGTAGATTGTCAAAGGTCCACGCACAGAAATAACATGTTTTAGCTGTCTATTAGGAAGTGTGTCTGACTTAATCAGTCCAAGACCACAACAAATACAATCTTCTGAAACTGCATGAATCAAACTACCACAAAACATCACGTTACCTTGCCTTTCTAAGAAGGGCTGAGCCGCATGACTGAACTTATTTAAGAAATATTTCAGGTAGTCAATATTAAAGATATCACCAGCATTTACTGGGTCGCTAAGATAGCGAAGGTACATAATATTACCACCTTTTCGAAAAGGGCCGTGTCCAAAACTGCAGAGTGGCATGTTGGACTAAAATAACCACTAATTGAGGAGTGAATGTGGACAAAGTAAGGATTTTATCTATTACTGCGGCTTACTGAAACTTTAGGGTTTGGTCGAAGAACAAAATGCACCGGCTGCAATTTAGAAGTTGACAGGTATCATGCTTCTATGGTATAATGTATTTAAGATAAAGAGAGACAAAAAAGCGAAATGAAGGAGCAACACATGTCCACATCCTCCGAAAAGGGGCACTGGCGACTGCAACTTATGGCAAACATTACGCCTACGTCCAAGAAGATGATGTCGTCTATATCGTCTTTGCGCCGTTGATGTTTTTCCAGAGTTCTACTTCTGGAGTATCTGTAACCGAGTTACTTACCAAAGACGGGCACAACGTTACTCAGTCGGGAGTAACCAACCTCCTGCTCCGGAACGGCATGACGACACGAAAAGGTCTTCTTGAGTTCCAGGGTAAAAAAGGCGAGATATTCGATTATTATTTCCTGCCGGCAAGCGTAATCATCAATCCAGTTCCAAAAAACGGGACTGCTGACGACAGAAAGGATGCTGACGAACTGGCGGTCACCGCCAGGACGCCCTTCCAATGCCGTCCTGACCTCGCTCATAGCTTCCGGCAACTCCCATCGCTTGAAGGGAGCTCCGTCTCGTAATGCTCCCGGCTTTCTCTCCAGAACAGCCAGATAACCCCTATGGTGTCTACGATCTGGCCAACAATGCTGGCTGGGTCAGTGTCGGAACAGATCACGATACTGCAAGCTTTGCCGTATCCACAATTCGAAGATGGTGGATGGTGATGGGAAAGCCTCTTTATCCGAAAGGCATCAAGGTCACTGACGAAGAATTTGCGGCAATACGGATATCACGAGACGAGTTCCACGGTGAATGGAACTATTCCATTACACGACTGCGGCACAAGCCTTTCTGAAAAAAGATTTTGAAGGTGTACACTATGCGACTGTCGCTGTAGAAGCAGGGTTGCCGATGTATTTAAAAAAGAACCAGGAATTAATACTCGACAAGGATAAGCTCTCTTTCATCTATTCCGCAGATGGTGAAGCATATGGCAACCAGGAGAATACCGCCGACGCGATATCAGCTTACAATAAATCGCTTAGGAGCTGTAAATAAATTACATGGCTACTATTGCGCTCAGATTCAGGTCAGATTTGGCTGAACTGATTGAGGCAAACCGCAGACGTAGCAGAGCTACGTTGAGGATTTGGTGATTGAAGTTCGGGCAAAGATGGCCTGTAGATGAGATGCAAGATGGCCATGTTATTCTTTTACAGCTCCTTAGCTACAAAGAGACGGCACAAGCGCACTTCCAGCTGGGGTTGTTGTACTATCTGTCAAAAGACCAAATTAAAGGGAAAGCGAATTTTGATGCAGCTGTTAAGATGAACCCGCAGTTTGAAGAAAACCGTAAAGGTGCATTGGAGTATCTGAAACAAAATGGCTTGGTGAAGTAAAATAACCTTGACCGCTGTCCCGGATGGTACTAATATTGTACCATATAGGATACTTGGGAAAGGGGTCGCCATGAGCAATCTTGCAATCATAAATACTGACGAACCAGAATATACCTCTGATCTTGATTTTAACGAAGACGAACGCCGCGACTTGGCAAAAGAAGTCACCAGCGTCTTTAAGGCATGGAAGCTTTCTACCGCTGAGCAGGCTATGGTACTTGGCATTACCACTGTTGGGAGAACTACGATAACCAGGTACGCTCACGGGCAGCCTCTACCTCAGAATTATGACATCCTTTGGCGGGTTGGCAACCTGCTGGCAATTTTCTATCTACTCCGGTCATATAATGTGAACAATGCAGATAAGGCAGATAAATGGGTTACTACACCTAACGTGGCAGTCAATGGTGCCAGACCAGTAGACTTGATGAAAAGCCCGAATGGTGTGGGCTCAATCCGGGCCTGGCTGGAGGCATATGGTGCCAGATGATCTGATGAAGTTTGTATCAAAAAATGCGAAATCTCCGAACCCTTTATGGAGAACCCAATCCGCCTATGAGTCAGAACTTCTCCGCTCACAAACAATTGGTGTAAAGCCAACAGCGGCGGGCCTCCGGGCCATGGCAGCCACGGCTCCAGAAAATTATTTCTTTGGAATTTTTACAAGATTTGGAATGGGTGCTTCCAGATGGTCGGATGGAACATTCCCCGTTTGGTACGGTGGTGATTCCGCTGTCACAGCATTGCAGGAATCAATGCACCATATAGGAAATGCTACTGGCATATCCACGTCCGACGAATATCGCTATTTGATTAACGTTAACTGTGATTGTGATCTGATAGATACTGTGGGTTTGGAGATGCGTAACCGCTGGCTGGTATCTGATGATTACTCAGATTGTCAACGACTTGGCAGGTATGTCCTGTTCCGCGATCATAGTGGAATAAGGTATCAATCCGCCAGGTCAAAAGGTGTGTGTGCTGCAATAATGAAGAGGAAGGTACTTAAAAAACCGCAGATTATGTCCGTGGTAACCCTCTCGCATCATGGCCCGATGCTAATGGCTATGAGTCAAGACGGACAGGTATTGGCATCAAGACCAACTGGCTAATTTCCGTGGCATTGTTTTTTCGATACCTTGTCCGATCGATCTGGAGGCAGCTTATATGATCTCTCTTTCCGAATCACCTGACAGCATCCCATGGCGCGAAGCATTCCCCGAATTCAAGGGAAATGAAGCCGGAACACTGTTCAGAGGGTCACCGTGAGTGTTTGACGCAAATTCAGCTTGCAGAGCTGACAGGCATACCGCAGCGGCATATTTCAGAGACAGAGGGCGGCAAGCGGAAAATAGGCAAAGGAAGGGCAAAGAAGCTGGCGGAAGCCCTGCACTGCGACTACAGGAAGCTCATGTGAATTGCTAACACTTCGGTCACTGACGTAGGCTACCGTTCCGGCCGACTTCGTGCCTTCTAATTGGGGACAAAAATGAATAGACATCCCTTAAGAGACATCCCTATTCAATGGTCATTGCTTATCAAGTTTTTTGCTCGCAGTTCCTTAATTCACCGTCGACGTATGTTGACAACAGGTATATTTCCAAGAGCCTGATCGTTCCGTAAAAAAACTCAGTCAACTAATGCGCCTCCTCATTATTCAACAAAAATTCTCGTTTAATGCCGTATGTTTTAATTAGGACATCCAGCACTTTTTCTGATGGGAAGCTTATGCCTTTTTCCCATCCAGAAATGCTACCTTGTGACACATTAATTCCTATTGCTAACTCAGCCTGAGAAAGTCCAAGTTCTTCTCTAACTGTTTTAATCCTGAATCCGTAGCGTGCCACAGTTGACACTGCTGGCGGTGTGGCAAAATGTGGCAGATTTTGCCCTCAGCTACTCAGCCGTGAAAAAAGTGGGCTCGTAGATTGGCCTGTATCCCGTGTTATTTGA
>Ga0209697_10002648_pt1 | contig 25439 bp, 21 predicted proteins | sample AliMusrvi5mmetaG_FD_184115 | JGI IMG/M metagenome (GOLD analysis project Ga0209697, IMG submission 184115) | Freshwater lake bacterial and archeal communities from Alinen Mustajarvi, Finland, to study Microbial Dark Matter (Phase II) - Alinen... | ecosystem: Environmental > Aquatic > Freshwater...
AGCTATCGTCACTTTTCCGTTGCGTCGTTTATGTAACGGTTAGGAGAGTGTTTTTTCAGTATGGCATGACACCCATCACGTCATGTCCATCGTCGCTGCCAGCGGTAAAGCACTGGCGGTATGGTGCAGATGAGAAGGCGAGGAGAGTATGCAGACAATGACAAGCTATCACAATGCGAAGAAGGTATTGCCTCCGGGGTTACTGGCGGAAGTGCAGCGCCACTTCAACGGTCACCTCTGGGTGCCGGCAGCGGAACCACAGGCGGACCGAACCCGGCTACGCGTCGTGCAATTGCATCAGGCGGGGATTGGTACGAGCGAGATTGCCGAGTTAGTCCAGTTGAGCCAACGACGCGTGCAGCAGATCGTGCGCACGGCGAAGCAGGAGGCGAGTGTGCATGCTGAATAACCCCGAACGAGCGGATGCGGTCCAGGATCAGATCCGCCGGGCGGTGGCCGTGTTAATCAGTCAGAGGCGCAAGCTGACCAAGCGCACAGTGGCAGAGGCCGCAGGGTGCAGTCCGACCACGGTGATGAAGTATCGGGCGATCTGGCAAGCCTCCGAGATGCCGCCAGCGCCAGCGCCGACTGATGATCCGCTGGCCCTGACATCTGAGAACCTGGCGGCCTGGCAGGAACTGGACACCCAATTTGCCCCCCTGTCGATTGCGGCGCGCTTACAGGGGTGTCGCTACGACCAGGTGACACCCGCCACGCTGCAGTTTTGGCGAACGCAATATCTCCGACTGAAAGGGATCGGACACCATCTCATGAAGGACGACGTGTTGTACAAGGTTTTGCGTCCATATAAGGATCGACTCGCGCTGCTTGATGAAGCTGTTTGTCAGCGCCACGGGGAACGTGCGCGTGGCAAGGCCGTGCGGTCTGTGCTGCTCTTTGAATATCCCTTACCGCGGACACGAACGTTTCTTGGCCTGTCCTTTCCACACGGGCTCTACCCGTCGATTGCCCATGAAATGCAACGCCGGCAGGGGGAGGTGTCTGTTGACGACCGGTATTAAGGCAGCATCAGCCAATAAATCAGCAAGGCGCGCGACCATATCCATCCAGTCACCGACTAAGGCGCCACCGGCAGAATCGCCCTTCGCCTGGCTCCCATATTACCTGCCACAGGAAGAGATGGAAGCCGTCTGGCGCGCGTGGGGATGGCGGGTGTTAGGACGGGAACCGGTGGCGGCAGAAGACCGCGCTGCCTTCGATACCGTCTGCAAGCAATTGCACACCAATTGGGGAGCTATCTATCGCCCGGTTGCCTTGTTGCCGCCATTGCAGATACCGGAACATGCGCTCGACGACACACGCCTGCTCAATCACTGTCTGGCAGCGGGATGGGCATTGCATCAGCAGGGACAGCCCGTCACCTGCGAGACGCTGGCAGCGCACACCGGAGGACGCGTCGTGGACATTGAGCGACTACTGCCTCGGATTTTTTCCGTATTGGATACGACGATCTCACGCACACCATGAAAGGAACAACCCCATGCTGACAATGACGATGGAGGAGCACTTTGATCGCGTGCTCGACGAGTTGTGCTGGACCTATTACGCGTCCTGCCTGCCGAAAAATCGTGTGGGCGCATGCCCACCGCCACCGCCGGACAGGGTAGTGGACTTTATGACATCTCCGTTGGTGGCCGTGACGCTGCTGGATCGCCACCGGGTTATACTGGCCGACCGTATACAGGCCATGGCCGTCCATGAGCAGGATTTACGAGAAATCCGCTCCTGGTCACCAGGCATCTGGAAGCGTCTGTCGCCGGATGACAAGGGTTATTACCATGAAGAGGCGGCGACATATGAGGCCTACCTGCTCGACCACCGACCGCGTATGGGGTGCTTCCTCACCACGCCGGCACGCCTGCGGGAAGTCTTGGCCAGACTGGCCCCCTGGATGTGGCCATGGATCTCGGCAGCGCATCGCGAGGAATTGCTGCTGGTCGCCGGATGGTGCACACGCACTGGTCGTCTTCAGGAAGAGACCGCGCCGCCATGGGCCATCACCCCAGCCATGGCTGCGGCGCTTGCACTGGCGAATGACGCACAGCGCATGTCGGCATGACAGCAGTTGCTGTGATCTCGATCAAATGAAAGGCAAGCCCATGACACATAAACACCCTATCCCTCTCGTCCCCTGCTCCCTGATCGAACCGGAGCGCAGGACCGAAGGGTATCGTCTCCAGGTAATTGTCTGCCCGTATTGCGGGCAGTCGCATTGGCACGGTGCCGGTGAGGATGCGCCGAATTCCGGCAACCGCTCGCAGCATTTCGGGCATCGTGTCGCGCACTGTAATGAACCGCTGCTGCCCAACCATGCCGGCTATAACCTGGTGTGGGATGGGCAGGCACGCGGGGATCAGCGGAAGGCCACGCGCCGCCGCCGGTAGTCTGGTCGCAAATACTCTCCCACCGTGTCACCGTAAGCGGATGGGACGGTGGGAGGAACTTGGCATCGCACGATACGAAATGGAGACCTATGGCAGTTCAACACCACTCACGGCCAGCTGACACACGGACCCACCTGGACGAAATCGCCGGCCTGTTGGCCCAGGGGTACGTGCGCCTGCGGCAGAAACGCGCGGGGACGCACACCTCGCGCCAACATTCATTGGAGGGTAGAGACATTTCGCTTGACTCAATCTGCCAAGCAGAGCCATTCATTGGCACGGAACAAATCACTAAACAGGAGGATGCCAATGGCTATCTCGCAGGACACTGATGCCAAGCGCCCACGGGTACTCAGGCAAATCGCCGAACTCCAACGCCTGCCCATGCAGGAACTGACTGAGCGCTGGCGCGTACTGATCGGTGGCGAGCCACCGCAGTATAATAAAGCCTTCGTACTCCAGCGTCTGATCTGCCGTGTCCAGGAGCTGGCGTATGGCGGGTTATCCATCGCGGCCGCACAACAGATGGACCAGGTGCTGACATCGGTGGGCTATGACGCGTTGGGCGGCGAACGTGATGCCGCACGCGCTTCGACAGCCACGACACGACGCAACCCCGGCTTGCCGATGATCGGCACACGCCTTGTGCGGGAATGGAATGACCAACGCTATGAAGTGCTGGTGACGCGCGACGGCTTCGAATTCGAAGGACGACCGTATAAATCGCTGACGGCCATCGCCAAAGCGATCACCGGCACCCACTGGAATGGCCCGCATTTCTTTGGGCTGCGGCGGAAACAGGGAGGGGCTGACGAATGAATAGACGGACAACACCATCACAAAGTGCTCCCACCATCCGGTGTGCCATTTACACGCGGAAGTCCACGGACGAGAATCTCGATACCGACTTCAACAGCCTCGATGCCCAGCGCGAGGCGGCGGAATCCTATGTGGCCAGCCAGCGCGAAGCCGGGTGGGTGGCCATGCCGGAGCGGTATGATGATGCCGCGTTCTCCGGCGGCACGCTGGAACGACCGGCACTGCAGCGGATGCTGCGGGATATCGAGGCGGGGAAGATCGATTGCGTCGTCACCTACAAGGTGGATCGACTATCCCGTTCGCTGCTGGATTTCACCAAACTGGTCGAGGTGTTTGATCGGCACGGAGTGACCTTCATCTCCGTGACGCAATCGTTCAATACCACGACCTCCATGGGGCGTCTCACCCTCAATATGCTGCTCTCCTTCGCCCAGTTCGAACGCGAAGTCATCGGCGAACGTATCCGCGACAAAGTGGCGGCCAGCAAGCAGCGCGGCATGTATATGGGTGGCACGCCGCCACTCGGGTATGACGTGGTCAATAAGAAATTGATCGTGAACTCCTCGGAGGCCGCATTAGTCCGGGAGATCTTCCGGCGCTTTGTCACGGACGGCTCGACCACGCGGTTGGCGCAGGCGCTCACTGCCGAAGGCAAAACTACCAAAGCCTGGACGACGAAAGACGGCAAGGTGCGCGTCGGCACGCCATGGCACAAGGGACATATTTATAAGCTGCTGAATAATCGGCTCTACCTGGGCCAAATTGAGCATAAGGGGAATTGTTATCCCGGCGAGCACGAGGCGATTGTGAGCCAGGAAGCCTGGGACCAGGCGCATGCGATCCTGAATGAAAACTATCGCGCACGGGCGGCGCGCACGCGGGCCAAGGTGCCAGGGCTGTTGAAAGGGATTATCCGTTGTGGGCACTGCGACGCCGCCATGGGCATTACCTACACGAAGAAAAAGGGCACGGACACGCACTACCGCTATTATCTCTGTGTCCATGCCGCCAAGGCCGGCTACAGCACATGTCCAGTACGGACCGTCGCTGCCGGGGAGATCGAAGCCTCGGTCATCGCGCTGGTGCGGAAAAGTCTGACGACCCCGGAGGTCGCTGCGCGGACGTATCGCGAAGCCTGCGGGCTGGCGCTGGATGTGGCTGATGAGCAAGACATCATGACCCACCTGCGCCAGTTCAACGAACTCTGGGACGAGTTATTCCCCGCGGAACAGGCGCGCATTGTTCGCCTGCTGATTGACCGCGTCACCATCCATACCGACGGCGTGCAAATTGATCTCCGGGCCGATGGACTGCATGCCTTGCTGGATGAATGGCGCGGGGCCAGAGAGGAGAGCTAATCGATGACCACATTACTGGTTGACCAGATGACCGTCCGTCGCGACGGCGAACGCATTACCGTGCATATCCCGATGGCGCTGAAAGTGCGCGCCGGACGGAAGGAGATCATCCTGCCGGATGGATTGGCGCCGGATGATTCACCGGCGAAGAAGCCGGCCACGCAGGAATCGCTGGTGATCGCCCTGGCGCGAGCCCACCGGTGGAAAGCGCTGCTGGAAAGCGGGCGGTTTTCTTCACTGGAGGCGATGGCGCATGCGCTCAAGCTGGATCGGTCATATGTCGGGCGCATTTTACGCTTGACGCTACTCGCGCCCGATATCATCATGGCGATTCTCGATGGCAACGAACCATCGGGAATGTCGCTGGGCAAGTTAACCAAGACGTTGCCTTTAGACTGGATCGAACAGCGAAATCTGCTCGGATTCCCTGCGATGTAGCTCGAAATATTCGTTGTCAGATAGCCGTGCCGGGCAGGCAAGACGATGTGAAGGGCATCCTGAGAATAGCATACTGAGAGGGCAAAAACCCCCGTTTTTCGACTCTATCACGGAGTAGGAAACATGGGGGTTTCTCATTGGGCAGGGCGCTGCGCGGGCAATTTACGCTCAAAATATCCTGCTCTGACCCGTCATACCTGGTCAGCGCAAACTGTCTCAGTAGGTCGGGACGAGAACCTGGGGACGTGATGGATCGAGTCCCCAGCTTTCAGAGAAACAGAGAGAGAATAGGGCGATTTTGGGCAATAAGTGGGTCTGAGCGTTGGTGCCGCGTCCCCAGGTTTTAGGGAAAAACCGCCGATTCGTGCGCGTACATGGCGCGATTCGGGCATGCCGTCAGGCATGGAGAGACGCCTCCCGGGGAGGGAGGTGGTGGAGGCGGGGGGAGTCGAACCCCCGTCCGAAGATCAGGCCACGCCGGCATCTACGAGTGTAGTCGACGATTCATCTTATGGGCGGCGCCTCGCCGACGCGGGCCAGCCCACCAGCCCTGGTTGGTTTCATCCGGCGCGCCGCAAGGCGGAGGCGACCGGCTTAGTCGGATTTGTTTGACGCCTCGCCGTACCCTACCGACGCGGATACGGACGGAGACGCCCCGATAAATCGGGGTTTGATGCGGTCACTGCTTATTAGGCAGCGAGAGCATACTGTTGTGTGTTATTGGCATTTGTTTGTTGTTGCCCATTTTAACGAGGTCAGGCTCCTCGACTCGCTTCCAACGCCACCGAAACCCCCGTCGAAGCCAAGTACGCCCCCACGAAGTCACATTGTGGCTAACCCTATTATACCCGATTTTCGTACTTTGCGCGTATAATTCAGCCGGCGGAACCTTTCTCTCGTTTTACCGCGGCGATGCGGCGATGTGGAAGATTGCGCGGAGCGGCAGATTTATCGCTGCGGGAATCCTTTCTACCTTCGTGCCGTGGTGATAGAACAGCTATCAAGTTATAACTGAGTAAGCTCGCCGACGGCGACTTATCCTGGCTATCCTGCTCATCCTGTGAACTATATGCGTAACGTATTGCTGGTGTTGCTGTTGGTTGTCACCGCGCTGATGGCGGTTGCTGCCGATCCGGAGGGGTCGGGGCGCGACGACGTGTTGCGCGTGCGGGGACCGGTGCGGCAGGCGCGGGTCGAGACGGGGACGGCGCAATGGGACGGGGAACACTGGTCGCACGAGGCGCGCGGGGGGAGCGCGTCCTGGTGCGCGGTTTTCACGCGGGACGGCAAGCCCGAGGAGATCGTCTCGCTGCCGCCTGTTACCGGGCCGGAGCACGCGGGCTGCCGGGAAGCGTATCGCTATGACCGGCACGCGCGGGAGATCGCCTATACGAAATCCGTCAACGCGCTGTTGACCGCCCGCTATCTCACCAGCTACCACCCGCAAGGCCCGATCGCCACCCGCGACGAATGGTCGCAATCACTGGCCGGGCTGACCCACACGGCGTACCAATACGATCTCCGGGGGAACGAAACCGCCACGCGCTTTTACGGCGGTGACGGCAAACTCCTCAACGAGGAGTTGACCAGCTATACCGGCGACGGCAAGCCGTTGCGGGAACAGGTGCGCGACGGCGAGGGGCGGTTGCTCGGGGAGACGCGTTATGGCTATGATGGCCAGGGGCATGAAATTGCGCGCAAGGTGTTCAATGGCACGCGCCTGCTGGAGGCGCTGGCGACCCGTTTCGACGCGCAGGGGCGGGAAATCCGGCGCACGGAGTATCGCCGTCCCGGCGTGCCCGAGGTGATCTGGCTGACCAGCTACCCCGGCACGGAACGCCTGGTCGAGCATTTGCTGGTGACCAATGGGCAATACCGCCTGCTGCAGCGCACGCGCTACGACGCGCAGGGGCGGAAGATCGCGGACTTGAGCTTCCGGTATCACGACGACGGCACGCCATCATCGCGGCTGGAGACGTATTACGATGCGCAGGGACACCTGACGCTGGAAGCATCCTACCGGTCGTCGCCGATTCCCTACACGCGGCACACCTGCGTCTATGATGCCCACGGCAATCTCCTCCACGAGACCGAGGAGGCATGGGGCACACCGATGCGCGAGCGCAAGTGGGACTATCGCTATGACCGCCACGGCAACTGGGTGAAGCGCTTTCAACGCGAATGGGAGCACCGCGCCGGCGCCGCCGCTCCGGCCTCGCACGCGTTTACCGCGCGCACCATCATCTACCAGGACGACCCCCTTGCCGCCGTGCGCGTGTTGCCGGATCAAATCGCCATGCACCCGGAACTCCAGCCGCGGTTCTGGTGGGTGTTGGCCGGGGTGATGCTGGGATTGCTCGCGCTGGGGTGGGGAATTCTGCGCCGGCGGAGGCAATGGGTGTCGGGGTAATTGAGCGTATTGTCTTCCCTGGCGCGCGAGCGTCCTCGCGAGCACCGTCAGGGAACCGGAGTGCTCGCGAGGACGCTCGCGCGCCAGGAACTTTAGACCTCTTCTTCCGTCGATTGTGCTGTTTCGGTCAGCGCCCAGAGCGTGGGCGGGCCTTGCGGGAGACGGCGGGAGGCGCAGGCGCGGTTGTGGCATTGATTGCCCACGATCACGGCGGCGCCCTCGATGCTGACACGGATGCGATCGCCGCAGCAGGGGCAGAAGTACCCGGAGATGCGGTCCGGCGGAATGAGCACGATCGTCATTCCATAACCACGTTCCAGCGCGAGGCGCATGAACCGCAAGGCGCGTCGCAGCAATTCATAAATCGGCATCCTTTTCTCCTTTCGCTTATCGCGTGGCGCCAAAGGCCGGCCGGAATACCGGAAGTGCGCGCTGGTTTGCCGGCTCCGGCCAGCGGCTTTCGCGATAGTCTTCCAGAAACTCCGCGTATTCGTTGGCCAGGCTGTGCAGCAAACTCACCACTTCGTCATGCTGCCAATCATCGTCGAGGGGCAGCGTTTCCAGCGCGCGCCATCCCGTGGTCGTTTGCGCTTCGATCTTCACGCGCGCACCCACCTGGCGAATTCGCAGTCGCCAGCGTTCGATCACCATTTCATTCGTCATCGCTTTACCTCCATCCAAATAGTTTCCGTATCGGAAAGATACGGGCGACAAAAAATCCCCGCCGAATCCACCGTGACGACCAGTATTCAGATCGCCGGTCTTACGGTCAGCGGAGTTGTGATGGGTCGATTATATTCCGCTACGGAAAGCTTGTCAAGCGTTTGGAAACAAATATTTGCGTTGGCACGCAATATTTTTCAGTGACGGCTCTGGGCTCGTAGTAGCGCCGCAGCCGCAGCAAGGCGCGTCTCCCCCATAGTTCACGCAGACGCGCCTTGCTGCGGCTGCGGCGCTACTACGAGCCCAAGGCTTGCTGCGGGTAGTGTTATTACGGGCGGGTGGACATAACGTGTAAGCGTTCAGCCCCTCTGGCGCACGAGCGTCCCCGCGAGCACTCTGGGTATCCTCTGGCGCGCGAGCGTCCTCGCGAGCACTCCGGTGGTTTCGCTACGACCCTCCGTAGTCTACTCAACCACCGGAGTGCTCGCGGGGACGCTCGCGCGCCAGCGGGCTGAACGCTTACCATAACTTATTTCGAACAAGCACCCGGCACGAAACGTAGGGAGGCGGAATTCATGCAGAAGCGCAATCCGGTAAGCGGGGGGCCGTCGTCGAACACGTGGCCGAGGTGGGCACCGCAGCGACGGCAGCGCACCTCCGTGCGCTCGGTGAAGAGGCGCGTATCCGTATGCGTGGTAATGTTTTCCGGCGAGATCGGTTGGTAGAAACTCGGCCAGCCGGTGCCGGAGTCGAACTTGGCATCGGACCGAAACAAATCCGTATCGCAGCAGACGCACCGATAGATGCCGGCGGCGTGATTATCCCAATAGGCGTTCTGAAATGCCGGTTCAGTACCCTCGCCGCGCGCAACGGCGTATTGCTCGGGTGTGAGCACCTGACGCCATTCCTCCGGCGTCTTGTGCACCTTCTCTACCGTGATCAGCGCATCTACCTCGCAGGAATAAATGCGCGCGAGCTCCTCTGCCATCGCGAATACTCCTTCTCGATCGCTATACCCATCATCCCGCGAGATTGTTGCGCGGTATCGCAGTAGGCGCGTGCGTCATCTGCTACATGGTGTCGGAAGGGCGGTCGTCCTCCCGACACCGTGTAGCCAACCGTCTGCTTGCCTCAGGACAGTTTTTTCCAGATAATATCCAGCTCTTCCGGGGTCATGCCGACGGCAAAGGCACGGTCGCTTTCCGCCAGCACCGCGGTGATGCGCACCGGATCGGCATTGGACTCGCGAATTTCTTCCACTTCGTCGGGCATCAAATCGATTTTGTCGCCGCTTTCCCGTCGAATGGAGCAGATGCCGGTTTCCGGGCATCGCTCGATCGTCAATTGTTCAGCCATCACAGGCTCCTTTCCGTTCCCCTGGGAACGCGGGCGGGTCGCCCGCTTCGTCGCGCGCGACCCGCGCTCCCAGGAAAAGACTACTTATTGATATTTCTTCGCCAGGTACTCCGCGACGCCGGCGGCGGTGGCGGTCATGCCTTCTTCGCCTTGCTTCCAGTTGGCCGGGCAGACTTCGCCATGCTCTTCGGTGAAGTGGAGCGCATCGACCATGCGTAGTGCTTCATCGACGCTGCGGCCCAGCGGCAGGTCGTTCACCACCTGGTGGCGCACCTGTCCGTGCGAATCGATGAGGAACAAGCCGCGCAATGCCACTTCCTGGTTGAGCAGCACATCGTAGGCGGCGGCGATGCTCTTATTCAGGTCGGCCACCAACGGGAAGCCGATGCGCCCGATGCCGCCGTTCTCGACCGCTGTCTGGCGCCAGGCGAAGTGGGTATAGACGGAATCCACCGACACCCCGATCACCTCGGTATTGCGCGCTTTGAAATCCGCCAGCTTGCGGTCGAAGGCGAGAATCTCCGACGGGCAGACGAAGGTGAAGTCCAGCGGATAGAAGAACAGCACCACTGTCTTCCCGCGATACGCGGTTAAACTCAAATCGGCAATGGTATCATCCGGCAACACCGCTTGCGCGGTAAAGTTCGGCGCTTCTTTCGCCACTAAAACTCCCATGGTTGTTTCCTCCTTCAGGAAAGATATCATCGAGTGGTATTGTGCCACGATTACCGTCGTGCCTTGGTGACGGATTCCGTCGAAGTGTTGCGTTTGCGCTGAATAAACCCGCGCCAGGAATACAGCAGGCCGAAGAGGCCGGCGATCGCCAGTTGGAAGAGGTAGCCGGCGGAACCCGCATCGATGTAGGAGGCATGTGCTAACGTCACTGTTCCGATGCCCAACCCCAGCATGACCAACGCCGTCGTAAAAATCGTCGCCTGTCCAGTCGGTAAAGATTTCATGCTCGTTCCTCCTCGTGTTATTCAGGACCGCGTGCAGCGGTCGTCCTAGTTTCGCGCTCGACCAGCGTCGCCAGTGAAATGCCGTCCAGTTGCTGGTGCATCTGCGTCTGGATGGCTGCCAATTCCGCATGCACCACGCAATGTGATGAGCGACCGCACTCCGCGGGATCGGTCAGACACACATTCAGCGTCAGCACCGTGGGATCAACTGCCCGTACCGCATCGAGCAGTGATACCTGCTCCGCCGGTCGCGCTAGTCGCAACCCGCCCTGTTTCCCGCGCTGACTGATCACCAGTCCCGCCTCGCCGAGTTTCAACAGAATGCGCCGGAGAAAGCGGTAGGGAATCTCCATCTCCTCCGCCAGCACGGTGGTCGAGGTCACACTCCCCGCCTCTCGTCGCGCCAGGCAAAGCAGCGCCCTGATTGCATAATCCGTTTCCCTTGTGATCATCCCTGTGTCCTCCCGGCGCTATATGATACGCATAAGGTATCATATAGCAGGCGAGGCGTCAAGAGGCTTGGCAAGGTTTTTTAAGGAAATTTTGCGGTTATTTTTCCGAGTGGAGTTGGCGGTTCGGGTAAACGCCAGGAGTGGTGGGGTGGCGCCATCGTATTACTGATCCGCTTATGGGTTCGTTAACATGTATCCATTTGATCCTGTCTGGCGCGCGAGCGTCCCCGCAAGCAGGTCGAAGATCACCCCGGTGCTCGCGAGGACGCTCGCGCGCCAGCGAGACCGGAACGGATCTAATCTAACGAACCCATGAGCGGATAATTAAAACCCCACCATCCCCGATTTCCACCTTGCCCTTTCACCCGATTCGTATTACTGTTAGGGAAAGAGAAGCGCGGAGGTGTTCGATGACGGAGAAATGTCCGGTGGTCATCACCATCAGCCGCTTGCTGGGCAGCGGTGGATCGTTTTTGGGGCAGCAGTTGGCGCGGCGGTTGGGGTATCGGTATGCCGATCACGAGATATTGCAACTGGCGGCGGTCGAATTGGGCAACGATGTAGAGCAACTTACCGAGCGCGATGAAACGAGCGCGCCGTTCTGGGAAATGGCGATGTCCTATTTCTACGCCGGCGCGGCGGATACCACGTATCAGCCGTCTCCACCGATGCAGTTTTCCACCGATCGTGAAATCTACCAGGCGGAAAATGCCATCATCGCGCGGCTGGCGCAAGAGGAAAACGCGATCATCGTCGGGCATGGGGGATTTTTCGTGCTGCGCAATCACCCCCGGCATATCAGCCTCTTTCTCCACGCGCCTTTGCCGTTTCGCATCCAGCGCATCCAATCACTGTACCAGGTGACGGCGCAGGAGGCAGAGGAGATGATCGTCCGGACGGATTGCGATCGCGAGCGCTACGTGCACGCGCTGTGCGGCCAGCAACGAACCGACCTGCGCAATTATCACCTCACGCTGGACACCAGCACGTTGTCGCTGCCGGAGGTCGAGGAATTATTGTTCGGCTATATTCAGTCGCGCACGCGGGAATAATCCAGGATTATTGGTAACCGTTCAGGCATTTCTGGCGCGCGAGCGTCCTCGCGAGCACTCCGGTGGTTGAGTAGACTATGGATGGTCGTATCGAAACCACCGAAGTGCTCGCGAGGACGCTCGCGCGCCAGAAATGCCTGAACGGTTACGATTATTGCATCGCCAACAGCGATTTGAAATCATCGATGTTGGCGGCCTTCATCATCGCTTCTTCCATCGTCACCTGTTTATTTAACACCAATTGGCGCAGCGATTGATCCAGGGTTTGCATGCCGTATTTCCCGCTGGATTGAATCACGCTGGGCATCTGGTGCACCTTGTTGTCGCGAATCAGCGTGCGAATGGCCGGGGTCCCGAGCATGATTTCCTGCGCGCAGCAACGGCCATGCCCATCGATGTGCTGCAACAGGGTCTGGGTGATGATGCCTTCGAGCACGTTGGACAACTGCGTGCGCACCTGGTCCTGCTGGTGTTCGGGGAAGACATCGACAATGCGGTCGATGGTTTGCGCCGCGCTGGTGGTGTGCAGGGTGGCGAAGACCAGGTGGCCGGTTTCCGCCGCCGTCAGCGCCGCGCCGATCGTCTCCAGGTCGCGCATCTCGCCGATGAGGATGACGTCCGGATCCTGCCGCAGCACGTGGCGCAGCGCGGTGGCGAAGCTCTCGGTATCCGATCCCACCTCGCGCTGGGTGATCACGCTCAACTTATTGTTGTGCAGGAACTCGATGGGATCTTCCACCGTCACCATATGCGTGCGTTTGGTACGGTTGATCTCATCGACCATGGCCGCGAGGGTGGTCGATTTCCCGGAACCGGTCGGGCCGGTCACCAACACCAGCCCGCGCGGGCGCAGCGTCAACTCGCGCACGATGGGCGGCATCTTCAGCTTGTCCAGCGTCGGCGTCACCGAGGGGATCATCCGGAAGACCGCGCCGACCGAGCCGCGCTGGCGATGGACGTTGACGCGGAAGCGCGAGTAGCGGGGAAGGCTGTAGGAGAAATCCAGCTCCCAATGGCGCTCGTAGGCGGTGATCTGGATGTCGGTCAATATCGAGTAGATGATGTTTTGCACGGTCTGCGGACGCAACACCGGGAAGGGCATCGACTGCAGATCGCCATCGACGCGCATCAGCGGCGGCGATCCGACCGCGAGGTGCAGGTCGGAAGCGCCGGCATCGCACATCATCACCAGCAAGTCTTCGATCAAGAGATCATCCGGAACGGCGGTGGGCGGGGCGGGCGGTAATTCCGTTGTGCCGCCCATCGCGCTCGAACCCGGCTGCCGATCGTCGGGTGGCGCGATACGGGCATACCAGTCGGGGATGGCGTTCACCAGTTCGTTCAGCAGTGCCACCTGGATATTCAACTCAGCTTTGAGCTGGCCAAGGACGGCGTTTTTTGCCTCATCGTCGAGCGGATTGGCCATGGCCAGGTAGAAAGTGCTGCCGTCGTAGGCTTGCGGGAGAATCGCATACTGCTGGCAGAGTTCCTTCGGCAGTTGCGACAGCGCGCGCGGGTCGGGCGATACCATCTTCAGGTTGACCAGCGGGAAATGCGTTTCGTGCGCGAGCACAGTGGCCAGTTCCTGATAGCTCAGCATGCCATCATCCACCGCCACCGCCCCCAACCATTCTTTCCGGGTGCGCGAGCGGTTCAACAAACCGGTAATCACATCCGCCGGCAGTAATTGATTGCGTTCGATGATACGGGCTAACTGTTCATTGGACGCCGATGAAATCGACACAGGCTACTCCTTAGAAACTGTTTGCAAAATGCTTGTTGGGCCATACGAGAGCGATAATTCGATTCCCGTCACCAGGCAAGTTGATCCAGGGGTGCCATCACCCGATATATCGTTATTCCATATCGACTGCTGTTTCGTTAAATTCGCTGTCCGTCTGTGGTTTCCCTGCCGGTGGCGTGCTACGGGGCCGGCGGGAACACCGGCGGCCCATAGACTGCCTATTCATCGTACCCCAAAAAACGCCACCATATTCTCCACCGGCGTATCCCCCAATATCGCGTTCGACGGGCCGTGGAAATAGCCGCTGCCGGCGGATTCTTCGATCATGGCTTGCGCTTCTTCGCGCACCCAGACGGGGGAGTGGCTGGCCAGTTGGCTGACGGACATGTTGCCCCAGATCACCAGCTTGGGGTAGCGGACGCGGAGGCGGGCGGTGGTCATGCCGGCGTCGCGATCGACTTCGCCGTAGCCGGGGCAGGCGGCTTCGCCGAAGAGCATATCGGCCACCGGCCAGAGGTTGCCGTCAGAGCGGAAAATGTAATGCACGCCGCATGCCGCCAGGCCGTGCATGAGCCAGCTCAGCGCGGGAAGCATCACCTCGCGAAAGTTGCGCGGGGAATAGAAAGGGCCGTCGTTGCCGGCCATGTCCCCGCCGGCGACCAGCACGCGCGGGAAACCGCTCTGTGCCAGCGCCTGCCCCAGCGCCAGCGCATGGCGCGCCTGGATCATCACGTCGCGCTGCATCAATGCTGGCGCTGATGCCATCAGCATCAGCGGTTCTTCTCCCCACCCCACAGAGATGCCCCCGCCTTCGCAGAGGACGAAGAATTCCTCGCCAAAGCGCGCGCAGAGCGTCCGGTGCTCGTCGGTGATTGCGACGTCTGCCAGGCTCCCGCTCGCGATGGCAGCTTCCCGCGCTTCCAGCAGACGTGGCAGTTGCACTTCATACGGTTCAGCGCTGCCGCCGGCGGAAGCGATGGGGCCGAAATCGGTGGAGTGCGGATTATAGCGATAGATGGTATGCGCGCCGTCGGGCTCGCCGTAGAGAAAGGTATATTCATTGAGCTGTCGCGCGGGCTGCGCGCGCATGCGCCACGGCATGCGATAGACATCGATATCCAGCGCGCGGAAGATCGTGGCCAGATCGTCGTAGAGTTGCGCTTCGAACTCCGCGTGCGCGCTCGCGCCGCGCATCCAGGCGCACGCCTCTGCGTAGTGCAGCGAGCCGGTGCCCGCATGCACCGGACGTCCCAGTAAGCGCGAAGCGACCGCGCAGGAAATGCCCGGCAGATACGCCGGCGCACGATCGACCGGTTCCCCGGCAATCGCCGCCCGGCAGCGCGCGTGGCGGGTCATGGGATTTACGGACATTGGTTGCTCCTTTCCGGCGGTTGGCTATGGGGTTTTTTAACCGCAGATTACGCAGATTTCACAGATTAAAGTTATTAAAAGGCAAGTGAATACGCTCTTTCACCTTTTCAATATTTTAATCTGCGCAATCTGCGTAATCTGCGGTTAAAAAACATTGCGGCTCACTTTCCGTCCTCATGCAAGCGAAAGACGATTGGCGTCTCGAATAACGACAGGTTGGAGGTGCTGTAACACAGCGGCACGAAGCGTAGCGGGAGTTCTTTGTCGCCGGGGAAGACCACCGGGACGTTGGCGGCGGAGCCGGGGATGCCGCAGCGGGTGGTCGGTCCGTCTTCATAGTAGGTCCACTCGGGTAACGGTTGATCGGATAATGCCAGCAGGCCGTCCGCGTCAGGCGCGGGGAGCCGCAGCGTCGGCAAGCCCGGCGGCATGACGTCTGGGATGTAGCCGGCAGGAGCGTAGGCTTCGCCGGTCGCGGGCGCTTCGGTGGAGATCCAGTCATAAATCGTCGGCGCCAGCACCAGCGGGCCGTATTTCAACAGCACACCGTCGGCGCAGTGTTCCACATAATGCCCCAGGCTGCCGGTTAACCGCAGCCGGACAATATCCTGCTCCCGTGTTTCCGTCACTGCGGGATTTTTGATGCAGGAAGGCACGCTCAGGAGAACGCGGACATTTGCCGGCGCCCGCTCGACCTCGATGAGCGTGTCTGCCCGCGACGGGTAGGCGGTGGAAATCCGGACTTCCGCCTGCTCTCTGCCGGGAAGGGCGAGTTGATAACGCCCGGGCACCAACAGGTTGATATTGATGGCGTGATCGCGAAAGGTGACCGCATGGCGCGCATATTCGACCAGTGCCAGCCCGCCGTGATGCAGGCAGCACCACCACGCCTCTTCGAACCGCTTCATCCCATAGCCGTTGGGCAGCGTAGCGCGATGGCCGAAACACCCGGTGATCCACTGGTTGAACGCCAGCGCGTTCCATAAAATCCGCTCCGCGTGCTGATACGCTTCCGTGTCGCCGGTGATGGCGCCCGCGTTCAGATTCAACATCAACCAGTCGGCGATGGAACAGCCCTCGTTGGCGGCGCTATGCGGGAAACATTCGGGCGTGCAGCCGTCGGGCATTTCAAAGTGCCGCTCGATGATCATCCACCGATATGTTTCGACTTTGGTATTCCACGCAGAATCGCCGGTGATCAGCGCAGCGACTTGCAGCCCGCGTAGCGTCGCCAGATACCCGTGCGCATGTGCGCCTTTGTCCGGCGCTTCCAGCCCATCGTGGATCATCCCGATGAAGTCGAGGTAGGCCGTCCGCCTCGTTACCCCGTACAGCAACGCGAGCGATTCGGTGATCCAGAATTCGATGCTCCGTCCCCCCGTCTGTTGCAAACGTTGGTACCAGGTATCCCGATTGCGGAGTATCACTTCAGCATAATCGACCGCGGCATCCAGCGCGCGCATGTCGTTGGTCAACTCATAATAATAAATGAAGCCGTGAAAGAGCCGCGCGGCGGTATAGAAGCAATCCCCGCTGGAAAGCGGCTCCGGAATGGTGCGCCCGCATAATCCCGACGGCCGGCGTTGGCGCAGAATGCGGGAAAACAACTCGGGCAGGCGCTCATCCGATTGGCCATCCACCCCCTCGGCATGGGCGAGGAACTCCAGCAACCGCCCGGTCAGATCGCCGGTGCATTGATACGCATGGCGGGAGTTGCCTTCCGGCCGCTCCAAATCCATCATGATGAAGTCCATAGAATCCAGCGGATACGCCCGCGTCCGCTGCCGCACCAACCCCAACCGAAACTTGAGCTGCGATTCAGTCAACAACGGGCGTGCGAGCGTGGTCATGGCATAATTGGGCATGGTAGCCTCCGGTGTTTCAGGTTTCAGCGTTTGGTAGGCTGGTGGCATTATGGTAGCACAGAGTTGCCTGGAAATGCATCACTCGCACAGGCTTTTCAGACAGCGTCTAATCAGACAGCCGCTAATAAACTATACCTATCATATTTACGCCTGAAATATGGAATAAAGTAACCGGTTAGTCGCATATCCAGACAGTTAGCACCCGGTACGACCGCTGACCGTCATGGCGGTTGAGATCATCTACCTACTGTCGCCACTCATTGCAGGAAGGAGTCTGCGCATGTATTATCCCCCATCGATCACTGCTATTCGAGGGTTGCCTTTTCGCATATTGCTTCTCGTGCTGGCGCTCTGTTTGGGTTGCCTGGCGGCTTCCGGTCAGACGTCCACCGCGAAATCTATCTGGAATCCCGGTAGTTGGGTCACCCCTTATGCGGGAACCGGCGGGACCATTTCGCCGAATACCAAACAGTGGGTGGCCGAGAACCATTACCTCACCTTGACCGCCACCCCCGATCCCGGTTATGTGGTCGATGGCTGGTATGTCTATGACACCTATTCGCAAAAAGGCGGCACCACCTTCCGCGTGTTCGTCGGGGCGACCGATCTGGATGTGTCGGTTGCCTTTAAGCACCTGCCCTGCCTCATCACCCCGACGGCCGGCGCCAACGGGAGCATCTCGCCGAGTACCCCGCAATCGGTGACATTCGGCGACACGCTGACATTCTCCGCGATCCCCACGACCGGCTATATGGTGGATGGCTGGCAGTTGGATGGGCAGCGTGCCCAAACCGGCGGCAACACCTACACCTTGAACAACATCGGCGGCAATCATACCGTTCAAGTGCTCTTTACCCAACAAACCACCGCGACGGTGACGCCGGCGGCGGGGGCCAACGGCAATATCTATCCGTATAATATTCAGTCGGTGCTGTATGGCGGTAGCCTGACTTTCTCGGCGGCAGCATATGCCGGGTATACGGTGGATTGCTGGTATCTGGATGGGACCACGATCCAGGCTGGCGGCGCCGGCTATATCCTGCCGTATATCACCGCGGACCATACCGTCAGGGTGACCTTCCGCTCGACGTCCGTTGCCGGGCAGCCGGGCAACGACTGGAACATGTTCCATCACGATCGCCTGCATACCGGGCGCAGCGCGTATAACGGCCCGGTCACCAATGCGGCGCGGTGGTGGTTTACCCTCAACATTCCGGCGGAGTTCGCCTCGCCGGCAATCGGGCCGGACGGCACCATCTATATCGCCGGCGCAACCTCCAGTTACGATTATGGTCTGTATGCCGTGAACCCGGACGGTTCGCAGAAATGGTTTTTCCGTACCAATGGTCAAATTTACGTTGCCCCGGCGATTGGCATAGACGGCACCGTCTATACCGGGACGGGGAGTAATAACTTTTACGCCATCAATCCGAATGGTTCGCAGAAGTGGTGCCTGCATCCGGGCAATATCGTCTCGTCGCCGACAATCGGCGCGGACGGCACCATCTACATCGGCGCACAAGATAGCCGCTTCCATGCCATCACCCCGGCTGGGACGGAGAAATGGGTCTTTTCGACCGGTTTGTCCACCAATGACTATAATAATAACGTCTATCTCTCTGCCCCGGCGATTGCCAACGACGGCACTATCTATTTCGCCATTGCCGGAAACCAGGTGAATGTCGGGGATATCGGCCTGTTGTATGCGCTCAATCCGGATGGCACGCGGAAGTGGAATCAACCCTTTAAAGTGACCGGGGGTGAATTCCAATCTTCCCCGGCCATCGGCGCGGATGGGACGATTTACCTGGGGACGCTGGGGGCGGTTAGTGGCAATGTGAACAATCACCTGTATGCCGTCAATCCGAACGGCACGCAAAAATGGACCTTTGCCACCGGCGAGATCGTCTCCTCCCCGGCGATTGCGACGGACGGCACCATTTATATCGGATCGCTCAATCATCAGCTCTACGCGGTCAATGCCAACGGAACGCAGAAATGGGTCTATACGACCGGGGCGAATGTGTCCTCCTCGGTGGCGATCGGGGCGAACGGTACCGTCTATGTCAGCTCGGACGATGGCAACCTGTATGCGCTCACTGCCGCCGGCACTAAACTGTGGGCCGCCGCAACGGGCAGCGGGGGCGCGTGGTCTTCCCCGGCGATCGGCGCGGATGGAACGATCTATCTCGGGACCCAATCCGGCAAGCTGGCGGCCATCGGCCCCAAGCCGTCCTTGACCCTGGTGAAAGCGGTCGCGCCGACCATCATCGCGCCGGGCGGCACGGTGACCTACACGCTCACCTGCAGCAATACCGGCGGCCTTGCTTCAAATACCCAGGTGACGGATATGCTGCCCGCCAACATCACCTATCTGCCGGGCAGCGCCATTGGGCCGGTCAGCTACAATGCCGCCGCCCACACGCTGACCTGGTCTCTCGGCCAGCTTGCCACCACCGCCGGCATGTCCTTCCAGGCCGTCGTGAATGCGTCCATAGCAGCGGGAACGACGGTTGCGAACACCGCCATCGTTACCTGCAACGAACTATCGGCGCCCGTGGTGAGCAACGCGGCGACCTGCAAAGTGATGACATTCACCGTCACCCCCCGCGCGGGCACCCACGGGACGATCACGCCGGATTCGGCGCAAACGGTCAATCCGGACGGTTCCCTTACCTTCACCGCCACGCCGGCGACCGGCTACACGGTGGGAAGCTGGTATTTGGATGGCCAACCGGTGCAATCCGGCGGCGTTGCCTATTTGCTGAACCACATTACGGCGGATCACACCGTTCTGGTGTCGTTCGCGGTCACTGCGGCCGGCGCCGGGGATTGGTGGATGTTCCACCATGACCGTCAGCATACCGGGCGCAGTGCCTTTACCGGTCCCGCGACGGCGACGGTGAAGTGGACCTATGCCTTTGCGGCCGGAAAATGGGCTGATGCTTCCCCGGTAATCGGGTTGGACGGCACCGTTTATCTCGGGTGCACCGACAATGCCCTGTATGCCATCAATCCGGACGGCACAAAAAAATGGGTGTTTCCGGTCGGAAATCCGATTTATGCGACCCCGGCGATCGATGCCGACGGCACCATCTATTGCGGGGCGTTCGACGGCAGCCTGTACGCCGTGAATCCGGACGGCACGGCGAAGTGGACCACCCCCTTTCACACCGGTAAGGCGATTCACATGTCATCCCCGGTGATCGGCGCGAACGGGATGATTTATCTCGGGTCGGATAAAAAGCTGTTTGCCATCAACCCGGACGGGACATCGCGATGGACATTTCTCACCGGTGACGTGATCGATTCGTCGCCGGCCATCGGCACCGACGGGACGATCTATGTCGGGTCACAAGATAATAACCTCTACGCCATCAATCCAGACGGCTCGAAACAGTGGGCGTTTGTCGCCGGAAAGGGCGATCAGTTCGCTTCTTCGCCGGCGATTGGCGCAGACGGTACCATCTATGTCGGATCGGGCAACAAGTTGCTGTATGCCGTCAATCCGAACGGCATGCAGAAATGGGCCTTTGCCACCACATCTTCGCTCATCGCGTCCCCGGCCATCGGCGCGGACGGCACAGTGTATATCGGCGATGAGGCCGGCTTTTGTTATGCCGTCAGCGCGTCCGGTAGCCAACGCTGGCGTTTCGGCAGCACGGCCTCCATCGTCTCGTCGCCGGCCATCGGGGCAGACGGCGCCGTCTATGTCGGATCACAGGATATGAACCTGTATGCGCTCGATACGACCGGCCATCAGAAATGGGCGGTCAAAACCGGCGGGAATATCATCGCCTCTCCGACGATCGGATGCGACGGCGCCATCTATCTCGGCAGCCGGGACGGCAAACTCTATGCCATCGGCGCGCCGGCGCCATTTCCGCGGATTTCCAAGTCCGTGGCGGTCACCAGTGGTGATTTTGTCACCTATACCATCGCCTACGCCAATGCGGGCAATAAGCCCGCCACCAATGTCGTAATCACCGATCGCCTACCGGCCGGGATGGGCTTTGCCTACGGCAGCACGACCGGGGGAGGCACGTATAACGCCGGCGTCGTCAGTTGGACCCTCGGCACGCTGAACGCCGGCGCCACCGGACAGGTGAGTTTTCAGGCCATCACCAACCCGGTAACGCGGGGGACCTGTGTCGTCAACACGGCGACGATCACCTGTAGCGAAGTGCCCACACCGGTCGTCAGCAACACCGCCACGCTGTCCGTCCGCGGATGCGCCATCACGCCGTCCGCCGGCGCCAATGGCACGATCTCGCCGAGTAGCCCGCAAAGCATTCCGTATGGCGGCAGTGTCACCTTCACGGCGGTAGCCAACGCCGGCGCTACCGTGGATACCTGGACGCTCGATAATACCGCCGTGCAACTCGGGGGCGCCGGCTTTGCGCTGCCCTGCGTGACAGCGGACCATGCCGTCAAAGTCACCTTCAAATCGACGAACGGCTCCGGACCCGTGCGCGGCGACTGGTGGATGTTCCATCACGATCTCCAGCATACCGGGCGCAGCTTGTTCAACGGACCCGAGGCGCCGACACAGAAGTGGAACACCCCCTTTGCCACCGGATCGTCGAGTTCCAAATCCTCGCCGGCGATCGGGACGGACGGCACCATTTATCTCGGATCGGACAACCATCAGCTTTATGCCGTGACGGCGGGTGGCGCGCTGAAATGGGCTTTCACCGCCGGGGGCGCGATTGATTCTTCTCCTGCCATCGGGACGGATGGCACTATCTATGTCGGCGCCGAGGACAACAAACTCTATGCCGTCAACCCGGATGGCACCCCGAAGTGGACGACACCGTTTGCCACCGGCGGACCGATCACTTCCTCGCCGGCGATCGGGGCGGACGGCACCATCTATGTCGGATCCACGGATAAATACGTGTATGCCGTGACGCCGGCCGGGAAAGTGAAATGGTTCGATGTCACCCAGGGCGCGGTGTCTTCCTCCCCGGCCATCGGGAGCGACGGCACCATCTATGTCGGCTCCGCTGATCATAAGCTGTACGCCATCAATCCGGATGGTTCGGATAAATGGTCATTCATCACCAACGATGCCGTGCTCTCCTCGCCAACGATCGGGACCGACGGCACCATCTATGTCGGGTCCGGCGCACTGTATGCCATCAATCCGGATGGTAGCTTCAAGTGGAGCTTTAGCCCCCGGGTCGCCATCACGGCCACGCCGGCGATCGGCGCGGACGGCACGATTTATGTCGGGTCGCGTGATGATAATGTCTATGCCGTCAGCCCGGATGGCATCCAGCGATGGATCTTGCCCACGTTGGGGGGTGTCACGGCCTCGCCGGCGATCGGTGGGGATGGCACCATCTATATTGGATCGGAAGATAGTCGACTCTACGCCATCTCCCCGAACAACCTGATGAAATGGACATTTACCGCCGGCGGTCCGATCTACGCTTCACCGGCCCTGGGGGCAGATGGCTCGCTCTATGTCGCCTCCGCGAATGGGAAGCTGTATGCGCTCGGTGCGCCGTCCGCCTGTTTGAACGTGGCTAAATCGGTATCGGCGATCGGCACCGCCATCACTTATACCCTGGCCTATGGGGATAACGGTACCCTTGCCGCGACCAACGCGACGCTGACCGACCGGTTGCCGAGTGGGCTCAACTATGTCGCCGGCAGCGCGAACGGCGGGGGAACGCTGAACGCAGCCACCAACACCCTCACCTGGTCGCTGGGGTTGCTCAACCCCGGCACCGCGGTGCAGGTGAGTTTCCTGGCCACACCGAGTGGCGGAGGAACGCCGGGCGCCAACATCACCAACACCGCGACCATCGCGTGCAGCGAAGCGCCGGCGCCGATGGTGAGCAACGCCGCCACTGTCTGTACCGTCACGTCCTCGGCGGGCGCTAACGGCGTCGTGTTACCCGCGCCTTTGCAGGTCGTGGTGTTCGGCGGCGGCATCACCTTCACCGCCGCCGCCAATTACGGCTATACCGCCGATAGCTGGTCGCTCGATGGCACGAAGAAACAAACAGGCAAGACGACCTATACGCTGAGCAACGTCACCGTCAATCATACCGTCTCGGTAACCTTTAAAGCGTTGCCGACGTTCACCGTAACGCCCACCGCCGGCGTGAACGGTTCCATCACCCCGAACACGCCGCAGAGCGTTCCCCTCGGCAGCGGGGTAGCGTTCACCGCCATCGCCAATGCCGGCTACACCGCGGAGAGCTGGTCACTCGATGGCACGAAGGCGCAAACCGGCGGGACGACATTTATACTAAGCAACGTTACCGCCAATCATACGGTGTCGGTGACCTTTACCGCGTTGCCCACCTTCACCGTGACGCCCACCGCCGGCGCGGGCGGCGCCATCAGCCCGAACACGCCGCAGAGTGTTCCCCTCGGCAGCAAGGTGGTGTTCACCGCCACCGCCAATGCCGGCTACACCGCGGAGAGCTGGTTACTGGACGGCATGACGGCGCAAACCGGCGGGATGATGTATACCGTGAGCAACATCACCGCCAGTCATCAGCTCAACGTCACCTTCAAAGTGGCAAACCCCGCCGGCATCCGCGGCGACTGGTGGATGTTCCATCACGACCCGCAACACACCGGACGCAGTGCGTTTACCGGGCCCGGCACCCCGCTGGTGAAGTGGGCGCGGAACTTCGGCACCGGCAATGCGCTCTTTGCTTCCCCGGTCATCGGCAATGACGGCACCCTCTACATCGGGTCATACGACCATCGACTCTACGCCGTCAATCCAAGCAACGGCACTCGGCAATGGGTCTTTTCCACCGGCGCCGGCAGCTACGCCTCTCCGGCCATCGGCACCGACGGCACGCTCTACCTCGCGGCGGGCGATTGCACCCTGTATGCCATCACTCCCGGCGGCACGCCGAAGTGGACCTTTGCGACCGGCTATTCCAGCTACGGGATGACTTCCTCGCCGGTGATCGGCCCGGACGGCACCATTTACGTCGGTGCGAATGACGGCCACCTGTATGCCATCAATCCGAACGGCACCCAGAAATGGGCCTTTACCACCTCGGCGCGCATCGATTCCTCCCCGGCACTCGGGGCAGACGGCACCATCTACTTCGGGTGCTACGATGCGAACCTCTATGCCGTCAATCCGAATGGCACCCGGAAATGGGCCTTTGCCACCCGGGATTGGATCACCTCCTCCCCGGCCATCGGCGCCGACGGCACCATCTATGTCGGGAGTTGGGACGCCAACCTGTATGCCGTCAATCCGAACGGCACGCCGCAATGGGCGTTCCAGACCGGCATGGCGATCGCGTCTTCCCCGGCCATCGGGACCGACGGCGCCATTTACTGCGGATCGGATGACGGTTGTTACTATGCCTTCAATCCGGATGGCACCCCGAGATGGGTGACGCCCACCGGGGGGCCGATTGAGTCCTCCCCGGCCATCGGCGCGGATGGCACCAGCTACAGTGGGTCGTATGACGGCACCCTGACCGCCATCGGTCCGAGCGGCATGGTACGGTGGATGTTCCCCATTGGGGGCGGGATATTCTCCTCCCCGGCTATCGGCACGGACGGCACCATCTATCTCGGCGGCCTGGATGGCGCGCTCTATGCCATCGGCAACGCTGCGAAATCGCCGGCCCGCACGACCGGCAACCCGACTAACAACCCGACCGCCACCCCGGTCACCGCGTGCTACCAGCCCGACCTGGCCATCGGCAATCCCGGCGACACCGCCGAGACCGGTCTGGGCACAATCGACACGGACGGCGCCGGACAAACAACAAACCAGACGACGCCTACCAATGCGACGGCCACCTATCGCCTCCAGTTACAGAACGCCGGCACCACCGCCGACAGCTTCCTCCTCACCTGCCCGCCGCCCCCGGCCTCCGGCTGGACGGTGCAACTCATCGAGCAGTCCACCGGCAATGACCTGTCCAACGCAATCACCGGAAAAGGCAGCCGCACGGCCACCCTGCCTGCCGGTGGGATGGCCAACTATACCCTCTACGTCACACCAGGCCCCGTGGCTGTGTCCCATACCGCCTACCCGTTGCTGCTCACCGCGACTTCGGTGGGAGAGATGACGAAACAGGATGCGGTGAAAGCAGTGACGACGAAGGAGTAGCGATCACCGATAAATCAGGAATAGCCAATACCACTCCGCCTATGGACCGCCGGCATCCCTGCCGGCGGCGATGTGGAGGCTGTGTGCCACGCTGCCGCCGGCAAGGATGCCGGCGGTCCATAGCCTTAGTTCCGACGCCTCCCAGTAATCACATTGGTTGTCTACGACCAACGGGATTCTCTTCAACCTGCCATTCCACCCCAACCGTCTTCACCTCAAACGCCCGCAGAGCAAACTGAATCTGGTTGCCGGTCATCGCTACCGGCCCCAAACGATCTTCGAGCAAGTCCACCTCCTCGGCGGCGCGCAAGGAATCCGTGAAGGTGATGGTGGCATCCTCGACGGCGATACCCGCCGCTTCGTAGACGCGGAGGACCGTATTGCCGTGTTCGCCGACTTTGAAGGTGGAGACGACGATGTTGGGGTGGGAGATGTGC
>Ga0209697_10002655_pt1 | contig 25398 bp, 29 predicted proteins | sample AliMusrvi5mmetaG_FD_184115 | JGI IMG/M metagenome (GOLD analysis project Ga0209697, IMG submission 184115) | Freshwater lake bacterial and archeal communities from Alinen Mustajarvi, Finland, to study Microbial Dark Matter (Phase II) - Alinen... | ecosystem: Environmental > Aquatic > Freshwater...
TTGACCTGGCGTCAATTCTGCCCCGCCTGCTCCATGTGGCCGTCAGGGCTCCTGCCATGCCGCAGCCGCTTCTGAAACTCGCCTGGATGGGCCAAGCCGTTTAAGCTGAGGCTCGCCGATAATCAGACACTTTTTATTTGAGGGCGAAATCCCGGTCTCAGCCCAGGTACGCGGCCAGCACGCGCTCGTCGCGGCCCAGTTCGGCGGGGGTGCCTTCGACAGCGATGCGGCCGTGCTCCATGACGTAGGCGTAGTCGGCCACTTCCAGGGCGCTCTTGGCGAACTGCTCCACCAGGAGCAGCGTGATGCCCTCTTCCTTCAGGCGCCGAATGGTGCGGAAGACTTCCTGCACGATGACCGGGGCCAGGCCCATGGAGGGCTCGTCCAGGAGCATCACTTTGGGGCGGGCCATGAGGGCGCGGCCAATGGCCAGCATCTGCTGCTCGCCTCCGGATAGCGTTCCCGAGGCTTGCTTGGACCGGTCCCTCAACCGGGGGAACAGCTCGTAGACCCGGTCCAGGTCCACCTGGGCCTTGGCGCCATAGCCGAAGAAGCGGGGCAGGCGGGTGTAGGCGCCCAGGAGGAGGTTGTCTTCCACTGAGAGGGGCCCGAAGACCTTGCGCCCCTCGGGCGAGTGGGCCAGCCCCGCGCGTGCGATGCGCGATGCGTCCATGCCCTGCACTTCCACGCCGTCCAGGATTACCTTGCCCCGGCTGGGTCGGAGGCCGCCGGAGATGGCTCGCATGGTGGTGGTCTTGCCCGCGCCGTTGGCGCCGATGAGTGCCACCAGGGTGCCCTTCTTGACCTGGAGGGTGGTGCCCGTCAGGACTTCGCTGGCGCCGTAGCCCGCATGGAGGTCTTCCACTCGCAGCATGGGTGCCTCCTAGGCGGGCAGCGGCGCAGCGCCGCCATCAGTGTGGGGGGTGGCCGAGTCCGTCTCCGGGGGCTGGCCCAGGTAGGCCTCCACCACCTTGGGATGGCGCTTGACCTCGTCAGGGGTGCCTTCGGCGATGACTTTGCCGCCGTCCAGCACCGTCACCGCATCGCAGAGTTCGCTCACCACGTCCATGTGGTGCTCGATGAGGATGATGGTGATACCGCGCTGGTGGACCCGCTTGATGATCTCGATCTGCTGGAGGACGTCCGGGTGGGCCAGGCCGGCGGCGGGCTCGTCGAGGATGAGCAGGTCCGGCTTCCGGGCCAGGGCCCGGGCGATCTCCAGGAAGCGCTGGGCGCCATAGGTGAGGTCCTTGGCCTTGGCCCGGGCCTGATCTTTCAACCCGATGAGCTCCAGCAGGGCCAGCGCATCCGCCTGGGCGCGGCGTTCCTCGGGGCGGGCCAGTCCCAGCAGCACCAGGGGCAGCGGGCTGCGGTAGACGTCTTTGAGGGCCACCATGACATTCTCCAGGGCCGTTAGCTCCCCGAAGAGCTGGAGGTTCTGGAAGGTGCGGGCCACGCCGGCCCGAGCCACCCGGAAGAGACTGCCCTGGGGCAGCTCCTGGCCGTGCAGCAGCACCCGGCCTCCACTGGGGGTATAGAGGCCTGAGATGACGTTCACCACGGTGCTCTTGCCCGAGCCGTTGGGTCCGATAAGGCCGTGGATAGAGCCGGAACAGACCGTCATGCTGAGGTCGTCCACGGCCTTCACACCGCCAAAGTAGCGCTTCAGATGATCCAGCACCAGCAGCGGTGAGCCGTCGGCGGGGTGGGTGGGCAGGACGGAATTCAAATCCGAGGGCTCAGGCAGGGGGGCCTCGGGCACTCGGAAGAGCTTGGCGAGGAACCCCGTAAGGAAGCCCATGAGCCCTTCCGGCAGGCCCACCACCACGGAAAAGAGCATCAAGGCGAAGATGGCCTTCCGCCAGTCTTCCGTGTTGGGGACGAAGAAGCCGCCTACCACCAGAATGCCCATGGCCACCACCGGGGCCAGGGCCTGGAAGGGCCGCGTGGTCTTCTTCACCAGGCCGCGCAGCCCGGCCGCCAGGGCCATGGCGCAGCCGAGGCCGCTGAAGGCCAAGAAGAGATCGTGTTTCGAAAGCAGGTTGGGCAACAGGACGATGACCGAGGCACCCACCAGGGCCCCCCAGAGGCTCTTGCGGCCCCCCAGCACTACGCCCAGCAGAAGGGTGATCATCTGCTCGTAGCCGAAGCTCTGGGGCTGCAGGTAGCCCAGGTTCAGGGCGTAGAGGCCGCCGGCCAGACCGCCCAGGCCAGATCCCAGGGCGAAGGCTGCGACCTTGTGGCGGTAGGTGCCCACGCCCATGGCATCCGTGGCGATGGGGCTGTCCCGGAGGGCTTCGAAGGCGCGGCCCCACTGGGAGGCCAGCAGGTTGCGCATGAGCATCCAGACCAGGGCCAGGAAGGCCAGGCAGAGCCAGTAGAACTGCGGCTTGGTCAGGATGTGCCCGAAGATGGGCGGCTGAGCGATGCTGAGGCCCTGGGCGCCTCCGGTGAGGCTCTCCAGCTCGTTGAGGGCCGTGGCGCTGAGGGCCGCGAAGCTGAGGGTGGCCAGGGCGAACTGGGGGCCTTCCAGGCGCAGGGCGGGCAGGGCCAACAGGCCACCCAGCACCAGGCAGAGGGCCGTGGCGGCGAGGAGGGCTGGGCCCATGCCCATGCCCAGTCTCGTGATCACCAGGCCCGCGGCGTAGCCGCCCAGGCCCAGGAAGGCGATCTGGGCCAGGTTCACCTGGCCCAGGTAGCCCACGGTCACGTCCAGGCCGATGAGCAGGATGCCGTAGATGGAGAGCAGGGTCAGCAGGCCCAGGGCATATTCATTCAGCACCAGCAGAGGAATGGCGCCGAGGACAGCGAAGGCCAGGAGTTCGGCACCCCGGAGGAAGAGGAGACGTCGCATGGTCAGACCTTCCTGATGGTGGCTTTGCCGAACACGCCCGTGGGGCGCAGGGCCAGGGCGAGGATCAGCAGGATGAGGCCCGGCGCTTCCCGCCAGCCGCTACCCACGTAGTAGCTGGCCAGGCTTTCCAGGACGCCGAGGAACATGCCCACCAGCACCACGCCAAAGCCAGAATCCAGGCCCGCCACCACGGCGACGGAAAAGGCCTTGAGGATGAGGGCCGAGGCCATGGTGGGCCCCACCGTGGTGATGGGGGAGACGAGGATGCCCGCCAGGGCCGCCACGGCCCCGGAGAGGCCGTAGGACAGCATGACGGTGCGAGTGGCGGAGATGCCCATGAGCTCGGCCGCGTCGCGATCCGCAGCGACCGCCTCGAAGGCTTTGCCCAGTAGGGTGCGCCGCTTGAAGAGCTCGATGAGGCCCATGATGGCGAAGACACCCACGGCCACGGACAGTTCCAGGCGGGTGACATCCACTCCCAGGACATGGATGGGATCAGCGGAAATGGGGGTGGGGAAGGGACGGTCGTCTCGGCCCCAGATGTTCTCGGCAGCGGAGAAGAAGAAGAGGCCAATGATGATCGTGAGCAGGATCCAGCCTTCACTCTTCTGCTCCAGGGCCAGGCGCACTCCGGCGCGCTCAACCACGAGGCCCATGAGGGCGCCGAAGAGGAGGCCGCCGGGGATCATAAGGGCGTAGGACAGGCCCAGGCCCCAGTGGGTGAGGCCCAGGTTGGTGAGGGTGAGGCTGAAGAAGGCCGACAGCATGACCAACTCGCCCTGGCCGAAGTTGATGCTCTTGCTGGTGGCGTACGTGAGCTGGAAGCCGTAGGCGATGAGGGCGTAGACGAGGCCCATGAGGGCACCGCTGATCGCCATTTGCCCGATGATCGCTGCGTTCATGCCAGGCCTGTCTCGAAAGGGGTGAAAAAGCGGGGGGCCGAAGCCCCCCGAGGATCAGCTTGGGGCCTGGAAGCTACTTGGTTTTGGCCTTGGCCTTGTTGAGCTTGGCAGGAGTGGCGGTGGTGGCGGACTTGCGGAGGCGCTCGCGGTCGGCATCATTGCCGAAGACCACATGGCCATCCTTCACCATGCCCATGACGGTCTGCTCGCGGCGGAAGGCCTCGTGGGTGGTGACGTCCGCAGGATCCCACTTGGCGTAGGGATGGTTCCAGGTGGCGATGACGCCCTTCACGGGCTCCTTCAGGTCTTCCAGCGCTTCCTTGACCTTGTGGGTGTCGGTGCTGCCCGCCTGCTTGACGGCGGCGGCCATGAGGTAGACGGCGTCATAGCCCTGAGCAGCGGCCACAGGGGAAGGGATACGGCCCACCTTGAAGGTCTTGTGGTAGCCGTCGATGAAGGCCTTGGCCTTGGGGGTGATGGGCTCTTCGATGAAGGTCTGGGGCATGAGGGTGCCGTTGCCGTTCTTGCCGGCGTTGTCGATGTAGTTGGACATGGAGAGGGTCCAGCCGCCGATGAGGGGGGCCTTCATCCCGATCTTGGCCTCGCCGTTGGAGATGGCGGCCAGCTCGGGGCCGATGCCCCAGATGAGGATGGCCTCGGCGCCTGCGGACTTGGCCCTGAGCAGCTGGGCGGTCATGTCCTTGTCGCCGATGTTGAACTTCTCCTGGGCAACCACCGTCAGCTTGTTGCCCTGCTTCTTGATCTGATCCAGCATGTCATCCCGGCCGGAGACCCCGTAGTTGGTGGAGTCGAAGACCACGGCCACCTTGGTGAACTTGCGGTTGATGGCCTCCTCCACAACCATGGCGGCCTGGATGCCGTCGTGGGCCGCGAACCTGAAGATGGAGTTGTCCTTCACGCCGGCCTTGCTCCACTGGGTCATGGAGGCGGATCCTGCGGCGGGGCAGATGATCTTGGTGATGCCCTTCTCCTGCAGGTGCTTGTCACCCGCGATGCAGACGCCGGTGTTCACGGTGCCGATGACGCCAGAGAGGTCGCTCATGGCGGCCAGTTCCTGGGCGATGAGGGCGCCGCGCTCGTTCTTGGCCTCGTCATCACGCTCGATGACTTCGATCTTCAGCTTCTTGGCACCCACCTGGATGCCGCCTGCGGCGTTGATCTCGGCGATGGCCAGCTTGGCGCCGTCCCGGGCGGAGGTGCCCATGGGGGCCGACCCCCCGGAGAAGGGTCCCGTGAGGGCGATCTTGACCGTGTCACCGCCCTGCAGGCCCAGGGCCGAGAGCAGGAGCGAACCGTGGACGAGTTGCTTGAACATCGTGTCCTCCGTGAAACCGTGGGTATGGATGGGTGGGGTCGCCGCAAGAATAGCTGACCCAAGGACCATTTGGAAAGCGGGCGGATTACCTACCGGCCTTCCAACTGGCCTGCCACCCAGGCCAGCAGCGGCTCACCGCCCAGGACGCGCTGCTCGGCCACGTAGAGGGGAAGCTCCAGGGTACTGGCATCTTCAGGCTGCAACTTCACGGCATCCTTCTCGGTGCAGACCAGCCAGCCCGCGCCTTCGGCCCGGGCGAGGGTCTGGAGGCGTCGGAGTTCCGCAGCCGTGGGGAGGTGGTGGTCGGGGAAACTATGGGAGCCCACCCAAGGCTGCCCCGCCAGAAGCAGGTCCGCATAGAAGGCCTCAGGATGGCCCAGGCCGCACCAGGCAAAGGCGGGCCCGCCAGGGATGGGCATGGGCTCCAGGTTTCCGCCTGGGAAGCGGCGCAGCCCCCCGAGGCAGAAGTCCACCCAGAAGAGGGGGCCACCGGAGCCGTGGCGGGCCCACCAGGCCTCGACCTCTGCCCGGTCCTGCACCCGGGCGGCGCGGGTCACGATCAGGGCCTGGGCGCGGCGGGCACTCTCCATGGGCTCCCGCAGGTCGCCCAGGGGCAGCAGGCGGCCGTCCCCCCAGCGGCGCACCCCGTCCAGCACCAGGAGGTCCAGGTCCCGGTGCAGGGCCCGGTGCTGGAAGCCGTCGTCCAGGAGCAGGCAACGCACTTCCGGCCGCTGGGAAAGGGCCCGCAGGGCAGCGGCGTGACGCTTGCGGCCCACCACCACCCGCCGGGAGCCCAGTCGTCGGGCCATGAGCAGAGGTTCGTCGCCGGTCTGGCGGGAGTCCGATTCAGGCTCAACGCTCATGGGATCCACAGGGCGGCGTCCGCCGTAGCCACGGGAAAGGACCGCATTGGCCCAGCCAGCCCGCTCCAGGCTTTCGGCCAAGAAAAGGGTGATGGGTGTCTTGCCTGTGCCCCCGGCGCTGAGGTTCCCCACGGAGATCACCGGCACGTCGGCCCGGGCGCAGCGCTCGGGGTGGGCATCGAAGCCCCGGTTCCGGGCACGAACCACGGCCCCATAGAGGGGAGCCAGGGGCGCGGCAAGCAGGCGCAGGATGGACATGGGTCCAGGGTATCTGAGGTGCTGCCCGGTGGGGATCCGTCCTTGTTGGAATCCGTTAGGTTACATACATCCCTTCCCATGGGTTAATCTAGGATCCTCCCCGGGACCCTCATGGCTGAACCCAGCTTCATCGATCAAAGCAAGCTGCGCTTCCGCGAAGGCGAGGTCATCTTCAAGAAGGGGGAGATGGCCCAGCAGATGTACATCATCTTGGCGGGCAAGGTGCGGCTCTATGTCTCCGATGAACCCAAGGGTGAATGGCTGGAGGAGTTGGCGAAGGGCGAGTTCTTCGGCGAAGGCAGCCTACTGGAAGCTCTGCCCCGGCAGCATACGGCCCTGGCTCTGGAGGATTCGGACCTCATCGCCATCAACCGCGGCACGTTCATGCGCATGATCCGGCAGAATCCGGAAGTCTCTGTGAAGATGATGCAGCGCCTGGTGCAGCGCCATCGGGAACTGGGCGAGCGGATGGAGGCCCTGGACGCCGCCCGGCCCGTGAAGTCTGCCACAGCCCCGGTAGCCAACTTGGTCTCGGTGCTGAGCGGCAAGCCCCATCCCATTCTGTCCCACGGCTCCCTCATCGGCCGCTTCGATCCCAACACCGGCATCCACCCCGACATCGACCTCACGGACGAGGACCACAACCTCAGCGTGTCCCGGCGCCATGCCCGCATCCTTTGCGAGCACGAGCGCTATTTCCTCCTGGAGGAGCCCGGCGTGGCCAATGGCACCTTCGTGCGGGGCGAGCGCATCCTCCCCGGTGAGCCCCGGGAGTTGAAACAGGGCGATCGCGTGGGTTTCGGGATGGTGGTTCTGTTCTTCGAGAAGACCTAGCTTTTTTCGCTGCGCGAAAAAAGTGTGAAGGGATAAGTATGGGCACGGATCTGCATGTGGAGCTTTGGCGGGACGAGCATGGCGGCCTGCGCGAGCTGGTACAGTTCGGGCTCGATGAGATCGGCGGAGCCTGCATCATCCGGGAGCGAAACAGCCTCGATACGGCGGATGGGGATGGTCGCGAAGGCGATACCGTCATCGCCCGCTTCGGCGATCCCGAAGACGCCCGCGACTTTCTGCGGGACGAAGGATTCGAACCCATTTAGCCTTTCACATTCTCGCAAAAGCACTTTTGCGAGCCAGGAACAGCACAGAAACCGGAGCACCCATGGAATCAATGTTCAACCCTGCGGACCGCGATGCCATCGCCCTGCGCCTGGCTGAGCTGGAGCCAAACGCCACGCGGCAGTGGGGCAAGATGGATCCGGCGCAGATGTTGCGCCACTGCGCCGTCGGGTTGGAATCCGCCATGGCGCTGGAGCCCATGAAGCAGGCTTTCCTAGGCAAACTGCTGACGCCCTTCCTGCGAGGCAAGGTCTTCGGCCCCAAGCCCTTCAGCCGCAACGTGCCGACGGACCCCACCTTCGTGGTGGCAGACCCCCGGGACTTTGACGCCGAGCGCGCCCGCCTGGCCACCCTCATCGACCGCTTCATCCAGCGGGGGCCCGACCAGGCCGCCAAGGCCATCCACCCCTTCTTCGGCCGCCTCAGTGGAGCGGAGTGGGGTCGCTTGATGTACAAGCACTTCGACCATCACCTGCGTCAATTCGGGCTTTAGGTCTTTCTCTACCTCCAAAAAAGCCCGGCATGCCGGGCTTTTTTGGAGCAGGGAACGGAACTGAATTGGAACCAATACCGATCAGTTTGAACCAATCCCCATGGCCTTGGCAGCCTTGGTGAGCTCGGGGACAACTTCGAAAAGGTCACCGACAATGCCGTAGCTGGCGAGCTTAAAGATGGGGGCCTCGGGGTCCTTGTTGATGGCCACGATGAACTTCGAGCCGCTCATGCCGGCGATGTGCTGGATGGCGCCGCTGATGCCGCAGGCGATGTAGAGGGTGGGGCTCACGACCTTGCCGGTCTGGCCCACCTGCATGCTGTGGGGCAGGCCCCAGCCCGCGTCCACGGCGGCCCGGGAGGCGCCCACCACGCCGCCGATGGCATCGGCCAGGGCTTCGAGGATCTGGAAGTTGGCGCCGTCCTTCATGCCGCGGCCGCCGCTGACGATGACGTTGGCCTCGCTGAGGTCCACCTTGCCGCTGGCCTTGGCGAGGATCTCCTTCACGATGGACTTGAAGTCGCCGGTGGGGGCGGCCAGGGCCTCCGTGGCGCCAGCGCCGGCCTTCTCAGCAGCGGGGAACACGTTGGGACGGGTGGTCGCAACCTGGACCTGGCTGGCGAAGGTGGTGGTGGCGAAGGCCTTTCCGGCGTAGACCGGGCGCAGGGCCTGGAGCTTGCCATCCACCATGGAGAGGGCGGTGACATCCGAGGCGTACCCGGCCGCGAGGCGGGCTGCGGCACGAGGCGCCACATCCTTGCCCACGGCGGTGGCAGCGGCCAGCAGCACCGTGGCGCCCTTGGCCTTCACGGCATCGGCCACGACCTGGGCGTAGGCATCGCTGGAGTAGGAGGCGAGGGTGGGGCCCTCGGCAGTGAGGATGACGTCAGCGCCATACTTGGCAGCCTCGGCGGCACCGGCACAGGAGGCACCGGCAAAGAGGGCGCCGAGTTGCTTTCCAGCGGCATCCGCCAGGCGGCGGCCTTCGCTGAGGGCCTCGGCACTGGGTTTGCGGATCTGGCCATCTTTCAGTTCGCAGAATACGAGAATCATGGGAGTCCTTTCGAATCGGGAAGCTGAAACAGGGGGCGCTAGAAGACCTTGGCTTCGTCCTTGAGGGCCTGCAGCAGGGCGGTGGCCTGCGCGGCGGCATCCCCCTCCAGCTTGCGGCCGGCGGGACGCTCGGGGGGCAGGGCCAGGGCGCTGATGGTGGCACCAGCCGTGACGGGCACTGCGTCGAGTTCCTCGATGGTCTTCTTCTTGGCGGCCATGATCCCCTTGAGGCTGGCGTAGCGGGGCTCGTTGAGCCCCTTCTGGGCGGTGATCACGGCGGGCAGGGCGCCGGCCACAATCTCGGAGCCGCCCTCAATCTCGCGCTCGGCCTGGAAGGTGCCTTCGCCGAGTTCCAGTTTCACGATGACGTTGGCCTGGGCCCAACCCAGCAGCTCCGCCAGCATGGGGCCCATGGCGGCGTTGTCGCCCCCAAGGCCCTTGTTGCCGCAGAGGATCAGGTCGAAGCCCTTGTCCTTGGCATAGGCGGCGATGATCTGGGCCACGGCATAGGCATCACCCTGGCCGTCACCCTTGAGGAGCACTGCGGAATCCGCGCCCAGAGCCAAGGCGTTCTTCAGCACATCCTTCGTGGTGTCGCTGCCCACGGAGAGGGCCACGACTTCGGCGCCCTTGCTTTCCTTGAGGCGGATGCCCTCTTCCAGCGCGTATTCATCATAGGGGCTGGTGATCCACTTCACGTCCGCAGGATCCAGGGAGCGGCCATCGGCGGCCACCCTGATCTTGGTCTCGGTGTCGGGAACCTGTTTGAGGGCGACGAGGATCTTCATATGCGCTCCCTGATGCGTCATGGACAGCCCGGCAGTGGGCCAGGCGATAGAAGAGTCTAGCCTGATCAAAGCTCTCACCACAAAGCGTTCTCGAGGGCCATTTGCCAGCAATCACGCTTGTCTCCGGGTAGGTTGGCCCTGTCCCGCGGTAGGGTACCGCCCGGACAGGGCGCGGAGCCCCCGGCCTTCAGGTATGGTGGACGGAGCATGCGAGCCACCACACCGGAATTCCAAGATTCGCTTGTCCTCACAGGGGGCGGTACGGGCGGCCATTTCTTCCCGGCCATCGCCCTGGCTGAAGGTGCACATGTCCGATGGCCTGACCGCCCCATCGCCTTCGTGGGCGCCCGCCGGGGCATCGAAGCCCGCGAGTTGCCCCAGGGGCCCTGGCCGCACCTGCTGCTGGACGTGGAGGGCGTGGTGGGCCGCTCACCCCTGCGCATGGCCCGCTCCGCCTGGAAGCTCTGGCGCGCTGTGGGACAGTTGAAGACCCTCTGGCGCCGGGAGCGGCCCTGGGCCGTCATCGGCACCGGCGGCTACGGCGCGGCCCCGGCCCTGCTGGCGGCGCGCTCACTGGGCATCCCCTATTTCCTGCACGAGAGCAATGCGGCCCCGGGCGCCCTGGTGAAGCTGGTGGCACAGCAGGCCCAGCGAGTCTGGTGCGGCATGGAGGCGGTTCAAGAGCTGCTGCCCGGGGCCCCCTGTCGGGTGGTGGGCACGCCGGTGCGGGCGGCCTTCCTGCGGAGCTTCAGGCCCGCATCGAGCCTCAGTGCACCCTTCCGGTTGCTGGTGCTGGGGGGCAGCGGCGGGGCCCGGGCCCTCAACGAGGCCCTACTGGAATTGGCCCCGGATCTGCTGGAGGCGCTGCCGGATTGGGAACTCCTCCACCAGACCGGGCCTGCCGAGCTGGAGCGACTGCAGGGCCGCAGCCGCCACCCGCGCCACACGCTGACTGCCTTCATCGCGCAGGTGGATGAAGCCATGGAGGCCGCCAGCCTGGTGGCGGGCCGCTCCGGCGCTAGCACCTGCGCGGAACTGAAGGCCGCAGGCCGGAGCGCCATCCTGGTGCCGCTGCCCACCAGCGCTGCGAATCACCAGCTGCGGAATGCCGAGGCCATGGCTGCCGAGGGGCGGGCCACGGTGATCCAGCAGGGACAGGATTTCACTCAGCGGCTGGCGGACATGCTGCGGGGCCAGATGACCGACGCCACTCTGCGACAGTCGCCGTCCAAAGCACCTGAATCCAACCGGGCCGTGGCGCTGTGCCTGGATGATCTCACGGCGCTGAGGGCCTGACCGATCCCCATACTGCTGTGCAGGGATCGATCAGGCTCTACGGTGCCTTCGTTTACTCCTTGGGCCGGCGGGGCTCGGCAATCCAGGCCACCACGACGGAGATGAAGTAGAGGCCCAGGAGGACCACACTGAAGAAGATGGCCGTGAGAATCACGTCACCGGGCGTGAACAGGGCGCTGAAGATGACGATGATGGCGCTGGCCTGGCGCCAGTACTTCAGCATCCAGCGGGCCGTGACCAGGCGGAACCGGGCCAGGAAGTAGAACAGCACTGGCAGCTCGAACATGGCCCCGGTAAGCAGGGTCGTGTAGATGAAGAGATCCAGGTAGTCCGAGGCGTGCAAGTTGGCCCGCAGCCCGGCGGCGGCGGCCTCCTGGAAGAGGATGTCCCCCAGGAACCCGAAGGCCTTCAAGTAGGCGAAGGAAACGCCTCCCAGGAAACAGGCGGTGGTGATGAAGACGAAGGGAATGACGAGGCGCCTCTCCTTCGGCATCAGGCCGGGGCGGATGAAGGCCCAGACCTGGTAGAAAAGGAAGGGGGCGGCCAGTAGGGCCGAGGCCCAGAGGGACAGCCGCATGAGGCTGAAGAAGGGCTCGGCCAGGTTGGTGAAGGCGAAGGGCTGGAGATCGCCGATGGCCTTGCCCGTCTGGTGCGCCATGGCCTCCAGAAAGGGCTTCTTCGCCCAGGTCCACAGGAGGAACCGAAAGGGGGGCATGCCCTTGAAAAAGTAGAAGGGATGCACACCGAAAAGCTGCATCCCGCTGATGTCTTGCAGGCCGAAGGGGAAGCCGTACGTGAAGGCGAAGGCACCAATCACGATGAGGAGGGAGCGGATGATCCGCATCCGCAGTTCGGACAGGTGCTCCCAGAAGCTCATCTTGTCGGGCGGCGTAGCCGGAAGCGCCATGGTCCTCGATCTCGGAAATGGACCGGCCTCCCGAGGGAGGCCGGCCGCTCAGGGTGGGGAAGGGCTACTTCTTTTCCGTATCGCTGGCGTCTTCCTTCACGGAATCCGTCAGCTCCCGGCTCGCCTTCTTGAACTCCTGGATGCCCTTGCCCAGGCTCTTGCCCAGTTCGGGCAGGCGTGAGGGACCGAAGAAGATCAGCAGCGCGATGCCAATGAGGAGGAGGTGCCCTGGTCCGAGGTTCATGGTGGTGCTCCTGGCTTGATATGAACTAGTTGGTCGGTGGGAGTAGATCGGCCAGCGGAAGGTCATCGGGCAGGTCCAGCTCCATTCTAAGCAAAGCCTGGCCGTGAGTCTTCCCCTGGGCATCTGTTTTCACACTTTCGCTGCCGCCCCCACCCAGGGAGTCGTGCAGGATGAAATTGAGGGCCCGGAGGTTAGGTACCTCGAAGCGCTCAACTTCGCCCAGGCAGATCTGCGAAAAGTGGGCCTTCACGCGCTGGGGGGTCAGAGCTTGGCGGAGCAGCTGGTAGCCAGTGTCCGTGTAGGCGATGAGACCCACGTTGGAGCCGTCGCCCTTGTCGCCGCTGCGGGCGTGGGCGATCTGCTCCAGGTGGATCCGGGTCATTTTGCGGCCACGGGGCGGCGGCCCAGGGAGTGATAGGTCCAGCCCTGGGCCTCCATGGCCTCGGGTCGGAAGAGGTTGCGGCCGTCGAAGATCCGGCGGCTCTTGAGGGCCCGGCCCACGGCCTCCAGGTCAGCCTGGCGGTACTGGGCCCACTCAGTGGCGATGAGCAGGGCATCGGCGCCCTCGCAGGCTTCCAGAGGGGTGGCCGCGTAGATGACCTTGTCGCCAATGCGAGCCCGTACAGCATCCATGGCGGCGAAATCGTGGACCACCACCTGGGCGCCCAGATTCACCAGACCCTCGATGAGTTCCAGCGCCATGCTTTCCCGGATGTCGTCGGTGTCCGCCTTGAAGGCCAGGCCCCAGAGGGCGAAGCGGCGGCCCTTCAGGGGCGCGGGCACCCCGGACTGCACGCCGAAGTGGGCCTTCACCTTGCGCAGCAGTACCTGCTTCTGGTGGCGGTTGGCTTCCACCGTGGCAGCCAAGGTCATGAGGGGCTGGCCCTGTTCCCGGCCCACCTTGAGCAGGGCCTGGAGGTCCTTGGGGAAGCAGGAGCCGCCGAAGCCGGGACCGGGGTTGAGGAAGGCGGGGCCGATGCGGTGGTCCGCGCCGATGGCCACCTTCACGTGGTCTACATCAGCGCCCACGGCCTCCGCCAGATTGGCGATCTCGTTGATGAAGCTGATGCGCAAGGCCAGCATGGCGTTGGCGGCGTACTTGGTCAGCTCGGCACTGGGGGGGTCCATGCGGAACCACTTGCCGCCACTGCGGTCCAGGAAGCTCTGGTAGAGGCCCTTCATGATGGTCTCGGCGTGGTCCGTGCGGCAGCCCACCACCACGCGGTCCGGTTCCAAGAAGTCCAGGATGGCCGAGCCCTCGCGCAGGAACTCGGGATTGCTCACCACCTCAAAGGCGCGGTCCGCGTGAGCGGCGATCTCTGCGTGGACCCGGGCCGCCGTGCCCACGGGCACCGTGCTCTTGTCCACCACGATGAGGGGCTTGGCGTCCGCGGCACGCAGGGCCATGGCGCGGCCCAGCTGGGCGGCCACCGCCAGGACGTACTTCATATCGGCGCTGCCGTCTTCGCTCTGGGGTGTGCCCACGCAGATGAAGGCTGCATCGGCCTCGGCGATGCCTGCATTGAGGTCCGTGGTGAAGCGCAGCGCACCAGAGGCCAAGTGCTTCACGAGCAGCTCGTCCAATCCTGGCTCGAAGATCGGGGACTCGCCGCGGGAGAGGGTGGCCACCTTGGCGGCATCCACGTCCACTCCGAGAATGCGGTGCCCAGCTTCTGCGAAGCAGGCGGCAGCCACGAGGCCCACGTATCCCGAACCAATCACTAGCACCTGCATGGAGCCCTCACGCAAAGGAGTCAGTGTAGCCACATCGCCGCTTGGTATCATGCCTGGAGGAGGTGGCATGGCAATCCTGGCGACACCCACAGGCAACGAGGTCAATCTGCTGGAGGTCATGCTCCACGCGGGTCCGGTCTCCAAGGCTGTGCTGGTGATCCTGATGACCTTCTCCTTACTGAGCTGGGTAGTGATCATCCGCAAGAGCCTGCTCTTCATGCGCAGCCGTCGCATGTCCGAGCAGTTCCGGGGCGCCTTCAAGCGGGCCACGGACTGGCGGGAGCTGAAGGGGCAGCTGGAGAAGTTCGCCATCAGCCCCCTGGTGGGCCTTTTCGTGGCGGGCTATGGGGAAGTGACCTACCAGCTGCGGCAGGTGGGCCAGGATGGCAAAGCCCAGCTGCGCAGCATGGAGGCCGTGGAACGCAGCCTCCAGCGGGCCAGCGTGGTAGAGATGGGGCGCCTGGAGCGCTCCCTGGGCGGTCTGGCCACGGTGGCGGCTGTGAGCCCCTTCATCGGCCTTTTCGGCACTGTCTGGGGCATCATCGACGCCTTCCGGGGCATCGGCGCCACGGGCAACGCCAACCTGGCCACGGTGGCCCCCGGCATCTCCGAGGCCCTGGTGGCCACGGCCATTGGCCTGGTGGCGGCCATTCCAGCCCTCATGGCCTACAACTTCTTCCAGGGCCAGCTGAAGCAGTTCCAGACGGAGCTGGATGACTTCTCGCTGGAGTTCATTAGCCTCTCCGAGCGGAACTTCACCTGAGCCTGCGGCGGCTGCCCCTCTCCCTCGACTGGGAGGACTGGTTTCAACTCTGTTGCCCGCCCTACGACCAGCCCGAGGCCCTGGACCAGTTCGAGTGCCGCCTGCCTCTGGTCACGGAGCGGGCCCTGGAGCTCTGCACTGAGCTGGGCGCCCAGGCCACCTGGTTCTGTCTGGGGGATCAGGCCCGTCGCCACCCGGAGCTGCTCAGGCGCATTGCCACTGAGGGCCACGCCATCGGCCTCCATGGTCTCAGCCACCGCCGGGTCTTCGACCAGGATCGCGTCGCCTGGGTGGCCTCGGTGCGGGACGGCAAGGCCCTGCTGGAGGACCTCAGCGGCAGCTCTGTGTCGGGCTACCGGGCCCCGGAGTGGAGCCTTCGGGGGGCGGCGCTGGACTGGTGGCAGGAGCTGCCGGACTTGGGCTTCCGCTACGACTCCAGCCGGGTGCCGCTCTCAGTCATCGGCGATCCCACCCTGCCGCGCCGTCCTCACCGGCTCAGCGGTGACTTCTGGGAGCTGCCGCCCCCGGTGCTCTGGTCAGGCCCCGTGCGCATGCCCCTGTGGGGCTGGGGCCCCCGGGTTCTGCCTTTCAGCCTGGTGCGTCGGGCCCTGGAGGAGCTGGCCCTGGAGGATGCAGGCACACCCCTGGTGCTGCACCCCTGGGAGCTGGACCCAGCGCAGCCCCGGCTGCGGGGCGTCAGCCTGGGCCACCGCTTCACCCACTGCGCTGGGCTGCCGGGCTACCAGGGTCACCTGCGGGATCTCCTGGATGGCTTCCAGCTCACGAGCCTGGAGACTTGGGTGGCGGATCAATGAAGACTTTGCCCCTCATTCTACTGGCGCCCTCTGAGGACAAGGCCGGTGGCGGTGCGCCTGGACGCCTGCCCGAGAGCGCCGACCAGGCCTGGGTGCGGGAGCGCTTGGTGGAGCTGGCCCGCAGCGGCAGCCCTGAGGCCCTGAAGAAGGCCTTCGACGTGAAGGATCTGGCTCTGGCCAAGGCCCGTGCTGAGGCCCAGGCCCTAGGAGGCCGCGTGCCGCTGCTGCCGGCCCTGGCCCGCTACACCGGCGTGGCCTTCCAGGCCCTGGACGCGGCTACCCTGCCGCCCGATACCTGGACCCAGGTCTTCATCCTTTCCAACCTGCGGGGCCTGGTGCGGGGTGATGAACTGCTGCCCCCCTACAAACTCAAGCTGGCTGCCATCCCCGGCCTGAAGGCCCACTGGCGCAAGGCCCTGGCGCCCCAGCTGGCGGCCCTGCCCACCGGTCCCCTCTGGGAGCTGCTGCCCGGCGAGGCCGCGGACCTCCTCAAGGGCTGGGAGCGACCCCGGCACACTGTGGAGATCTTTGACACCAGGGGCAGGGCCATCAGCCACTTCTCGAAGCTGTACCGCGGCCATGTGGCCCGCTGGCTCCTGGGCCACCAGCAGGGCGAGCCCCGCCAGGTGCTCAAGGGCCGCATTCCCGGCTGCCGCTGGGCTGGAATCCAGGACAATGTCTGGGGTGGCCAGGTCCTTCGCCTGGAGGTGACCCCTTGAGCGATGCCTGCAACCGCACCCCCTTCTGGCAGCGCCAGCCGCTCCTGCCCCGGGAGGTTCAGGCCTGGCTGCGGGCCCGGGTGGAGGCAGCCCTGGAGGATCCCGGGGCGCGTCAGAACCTGGTCTGGCCCACGATTCTGGGGGCACCACGCCTGCGGGAGGCCCATCCCGAAGGCCTGCCCAAGGTCATTCTCCTGAACCACGCGGCCCGGCTGCTGAGTGCCCTGGGCCACCACGACCCCGCTGCCGCTTGGCAGCACCACCGCGCCCTCTGGTCCGATACCGGGGAACCCGGTGCCACGGGCTGGCTCCCCAGCCCGGTCTGGGGAGCCTGGGGGCCCTTGCTGAGCCTGCGCTGTGGCTGGCTGCTGGCGGCCCTGACGCCCCTGCCCCTGGGCGAAGGCTATGCCCTGGCCTGCGGGGTGTCGCTGTTCAACCACGGGCTCTATCACGAGTGCCACGACGCCCTGGAGCCCCTGTGGGATCACGCCAGTGGCGCCCTCAAGAACCAGCTCCAGGGACTCATCCTCCTGGCGGCGGGCTACCACCACCTGCAGCTTCACAACTTGCCAGGACTGCGTGCGGTCTGGAAGGAAGCCCTGGAGCGGCTCCAGGCCTGTGGTGGCCGCGTACCCACCCCCTGGGGCGAGGTGCGGGTCGAGGCGGCACTGGACCTCACGACCCGGCGGCTGGAGGATGGAAGCAGGAACACGGACGATGCGGCGGTCTTCGAGACCCTCTGGGCCCTGGATCGCCCCACCTGGGAGTTGGCATGACGACGGTTGATCTGCTGGTCCTGGGTGCGGGCATCGCAGGCTGTTCGGCGGCCCTGCGCGCCGCGGATCTGGGCGCCAGTGTGGTGCTGGTGGCCAAGGATGACCTGGGTGGCTCCAACACTGCCTGGGCACAGGGCGGCATCATCGGGCTGGCTCCGCCCGAAGCGGGCGATTCCCCAGAACTCCTGGCGGCGGACATCGAGCGGGCTGGCGCGGGCCTCTGTCGTCCCGAGGCGGCCCGGCTGCTGGCGGAGGAGGGACCGAAGCTCTGCCGTTCCTTCCTCTGGGAGCGCCTGGGTGTGCCCTTCGACCTGGCCCCCAGTGGCAGCCCCGACCCCACGGCCGAGGCTGCCCACAGCGCCCGTCGCATCTACCACGCCAAGGACGCCACGGGCCTGGCCATCCAGTCCGCCCTCACTCAGGCCGTGCGGGCCCACCCCCGCATCCAGGTGCGGGAGGGGCTCTGCCTCGTGGACCTCATCACGAGCCCCCACCACTGCCTCAGCCCGGTCCGGGTCTATGACCCCATCCAGGTGCATGGCGCCTTCCTCTTCGATCCCACCACGGGGCAGGTGGAGGCGGCCCTGGCCCGGCGGACCCTGCTGGCCACCGGGGGCCTGGGCTACCTCTACCTGCACACCACCAATCCCCCCAGCGCCACCGGGGACGGGCTGGCGGCGGCCTACCGGGCCAATGCCCGCATTGTGAACTGCGAATACGTGCAGTTCCACCCCACGGCCCTCTATGTGCCCGGCAAGCCCCGGACCCTGCTCACAGAGGCCCTGCGGGGCGAGGGGGCCCGCCTGGTGAACCGGAAGGGCGAGCGCTTCATGACCAAGTTCGCCCCGGAGCAGCTGGAACTGGCCCCCCGCGATGTGGTGAGCCGGGCCATCTTCCAGGAGATGGCCGCCAGCGGCGAAGCCAGCGTCTACCTGGACCTGGTCCCCCTGGCCGCCAAGCTGGACCTGGACTCCCACTTCCCTACGGTGATGGCCGCCTGCCGCGCCGAGGGCCTGGATCCCCACCGCCAGCCCATCCCCGTGGTGCCAGCGGCGCACTACTTCTGCGGCGGCGTACTGGTGGACCTGGATGGCCACACCAGCCTGCCGGGCCTCTTCGCCGCCGGGGAGGTGGCCTGCACGGGCCTCCACGGCGCCAACCGCCTGGCCTCCACCAGCCTGCTGGAGGGCCTGCTGTGGGGCTTCCGCGGTGCCGAGGCCGTGGTGCGGGAATTGGGCGAGGGCCCCTGCTCAGATCTCACGGACTTGGCCCAGTGGCGCATGCCCGAGGCGCCCGAGCCGACGGATCCCCTGCTCATCGACCAGGACTGGGGCCTCATCCGCAGCACCCTTTGGAACTACGCGGGCATCGTGCGCACCGGCGCCCGGCTGCAGCGGGCCAAGGCGGACCTGGACTACCTGGCCCACCGCATCGAGCGCTTCTACCACGAGGCCTCCCTCAGCCAGGAGCTGCTGGAACTGCGCAGCGGCATCCTTTGCGCCCGGCTGATCCTGAAGGCGGCCTTGCAGAATCCTGAGAGTCGGGGTTGTCACTATCGGGTGGATTGAAGGGGCTCAGCGCGGCTCAGGGTGCGGTAGCTTGTGGTGTGCCGGTGCCGCGCTGAGTTAGAAAAAAGGAAGGGTCATGATGCGCCACTTGGGTTTGTTGTTGATGCTGCCCGCCCTGCTTTCGGCCCAGACGCCGGTGCTGGATGAGGGGCGGCTGGATGCGGGTTGGTTTGGTCCAACGGTGGTGTTCCAGCCCTCGAAGCAGTTGGGCTTCCAGTGGCTGAAGCTGGGGTTGGATCTGCGGCGGCGCTCGATCCGGGTGCGGGCCTTTGAGCCCACGGCCTGGGTGCTGGGGAAGCGCAAGACCAAGGATGAGCTGCTGCTGGGCCGCCTGGAGCCGCAGTTGGTGTCGAACCTGGCCAAGGAACTCAAGCGGGTCCTGAAGACCAGCCTGCCGGTGTCCCTGAGTGAGGGGGATCTGCAGCTGGTGGGCCGGGTGGCGGACGCTGTGGGCCTCGAGGAGGATGGCATCACCATGGGCCGAGTGAGCCTCAGCCTGGACCTGAAGCTGGTGGACGGGGATACCGGAGAGCTGTTGGCAGCCTTCCACGAGACTCTGGAGGGCGGGGATGCGGACGTGTTGGGCCTGCATTACAAGCGGTGGTGCGAGCAGGTGGGCCGGGCCCTGGCCCCCGCCGCGGCGCCCCTGGTGGAGTCGGCCTCGGCGACGAAGCCTGTGCAAGTGGTTCCACTGCCCAAACCCGCCTTCGACCTGGAGGGCGCGCTGCGCCGCATCGAGGGGCTCCAACGGGACGGCCTACTCAGCGAGGCTGATGCCCTTGCCCTGAAGCAGAAGGCAGCTGCCAAGGTGCACTAGCTGAAAAATCCGCTCAGAGTGGCCAGACGCCGGCGCCCTGGCGCACCAGAACGGGCTCATCCCCGGTGAGGTCCACGATCGTGCTGGGCGTCCCTTCGGGCTGACCGCAGTCCACCACTAGGTCGAGGGCGTGGCCCTGCTCTTCCTCGATCTCCCAGGCGGTGTTCAGTACCGGTTGCTCCGGCAGGGCCACGCTGGTGGTGATGATGGGCTCACCAAGCAGGGCCACGAGGGCGCGGCAGAAGGCGTTGTCGGGGATGCGGAGACCCACCACCTGCTGCTTGTTCTGGAGGTAGCGGGGCACCTCGCGGCTGGCGGGCAGCAGCACTGTGTAGGGGCCGGGCATCATCTGCTTGAGGATGCGGAAGGTGGGCGTGTCCAAGTGCCGGGTATAGCGGCAGAACATCTCCATGTCCGAGCAGAGGATGGACATGGGCTTCTTGGGATCCCTGGGCTTGATCTGGAGCACCCGGTCCACGGCCTTCTTGCGGCTGGCCAGGCAGCCGAGCCCGAAGAGGGTGTCGGTGGGGTAGGCGATCACGCCGTCCTTCCGCAACAGCTCCGCGATGCGCTCGAGGTGGCGCACCTGTGGGGTGTCGGGATGCAGGGTGATGATCATGGCCGGTCCAGGGTCTCCCAGCGGGCGCGGCCCGCGGCGGGGTGTTCTGCGGGGCGTTGGAAGAAGCGCTCGGCCAGGGCCGGGTCCAGGGGGGCCCGGATGCCGCTGCGGCGGGCCTGGAGGGCCAGCAGGGCCATGACCGTGAGGCTGTCTGTGATCTCCCCGCTGAGGATGCGACGAAGGCAGTCCTGGAAAGGTTCACGGTGGAGCAGCAGTTCCTCGTCATCCTCGGCGTGGTGCCCCTCCGAGGGACTCAGTTCCGTGGCCAGGAAGAGGAAGGCTTCTTCCTCCGTCGAGGAATTGCTCGGATGGAAGAAGGCCAGGGGCTCCCAGACCTTGGCTGTCAGGCCAGCCTCTTCGGCCAGTTCCCGGCGGATGGCCTCGTAGGGGCTCTCCGTGGCATCGCCGCCGCCCTCGGGCAGCTCCCAGGAGTAGCGTTCCAGGGGGTAGCGCCACTGTCCCACGAGCACCACGCGGTCCTGCTCGTCCAGGGCCACGACACCGCAGGCCGTGCGCAGGAAGCCACAGACCACGTACTGGCCCTGGGCCCCACGCCGGTGCTGGAAGCGATCCTCCCGTAGCCGCACCCAGGGCGACTCATAGAGCAGGCGGCGGTCCAGGACGGTGTAGGGGTCCGGATGTTTAGGACAGGGAAGGGGCTGCAAATCCATCCTCTGAACATAGCAAAACGCCCGCTTGCGCGGGCGTTTTGGGAGTGAAAAACAGCTTAGCGGCGCAGGCCCAAACGCTCGATCAGCTTGGCGTAGCGCTCTTTGCTCTTCTTCTTGAGGTAGTCCAGCAGGCGGCGGCGCTGGCCGACCATGATCATGAGGCCGCGGCGGCTGTGGTAGTCCTTGGTGTGGGTCTTGAAGTGCTCGGTCAGGTCGTTGATACGCTTGGTCAGGATGGCCACCTGCACCTCGGGCGAACCCGTGTCCGACTCGTGCTGCTTGTAGTCGTCGATGATGATCTTCTTCTGTTCCACATTGAGGGCCATGGAGGCTCCTTTTCGGGGGTTCGCCCGTCACCCGATTCTCAGTCCCGTACCAAGAGTGGGTCGATCCCGGAAAAAGGCCGGGCACCTTTGTCAAACTTGATCTGCTTTTGGCTGACCATTCTTCGGCAAGGCCGAAAAATGGTGCGGATAGAGGGACTCGAACCCCCACGTCTTGTGAACACTAGTACCTGAAACTAGCGCGTCTACCAATTCCGCCATATCCGCTTGAAAGAACAGTCCGGGTCCCGCAGGTTCCGGATGTGCCGAATTCCAAGACTAGCGCGAACCAGGTTCCGTGGCAACCGCGTTTCTCATCACTCGCGCCTACCACTCGCGATAGGGGACGCCGTTCATGCCGATGCCGTTGGAGAGGCTGTAAACATCATAGACATGCCCGCCGCCCCAGCTGGTGCTGTTGGCCTCGTCTGTGGTGCTGCGCAGTCCCCATTCGGCCTTGCCGGTGAAAGGGTCGATGGGGATGCGGCGCAGGAAGCGGACCTTCCGGCTGAGGGAACCCGTGGCGGGCACCCCCTCCACCAGGAGCTGCAGACTCTCAGGGCAGAAGTTGGCCTCCACTGGAGGGGCCTTGATCTTTTGAGTCTCCGCCTGCCGGCGGTAGTCATCGATGGCCATCCGCATCTCGCGCAGATCTCTGCGAAGCTCCAGCTCGTGCTGGCGCTTGAGGCCGTTCCTGGCCAGGGGCACGACCACAGAGGCCAGGATCATGAGCACGGTGGCCGTGACCACCAGCTCCATCAGGGTGAAGCCGCTCTGTCGCTTCACTGCACCGTCACGAGGGCGTTGGACCAGCGCCCAGAGATGGCGGTGTTGCCGGTCATGAACTGGCCGCTCTGGATGAGCACCGGCGCATTGCCGTTGCTGACGCCTTCCACTTCCAGCGTGGCGAAGGGGCCACTGTCCGCCCCGGTGGGGCTGCGCCGGAAGACGAGCCGGAGAGAGCCGTCCTTGCCTGGATAGTTCTCCAGGCCACCGTTCTCGGCGGTGATGAATTCTCCGGGCACCACGGATTTCAGCTTCAGCCCGGGGGGCAGGCGCAGTTCCAGGGTGCCGGAGCTGAGCCCCTGGCCTCCGCTCACGGTTAGGCTGATGCGGGCGATGCCGCCCACCTTGATCTCCGTGGCCACCGGGGACATGAAGATGACCAGGTCCGAGGGGGCGGGGGCTGCGTCTGGGACAGTGGGTTTCTTGTCCGGGGAGGCCTCGATCCCGGGCGTGGCCGTCGGAGGTTGGGCTGCCGCGGGCGGTTCAGGCTGAGGCGGAGCGGTGCTTGGGACAGGGGTTGGAACTGGCTGAGTGGCGGGCGTTGAAGCAGGAGCCGTCGTGGGTGCGACCTTGGGGGCTGTGGCCGGGGTCTGGGGACCGGGCGCCGGCGCGGGTGCGACTGGAGCCTTCTTCACGGCTGGCGAGGAGAAGGGGCCTGTCTTCGCCGCGGAGTCTTCGGGATTGAAGGGGGCCATGTCCTGTTCGGAAATGACGGGCCTGCGGACCAGGACGGCGCGGATGGTGAGCAGTACATCGGTCTTGGCTTTGGTGGTGTTCGTGTTGCCGATCAGGCGTCCGATGAGGGGGATGTCCGAAAGGCCCCAGATGCCCTGAAGGCTCTTCTGCTCTTCATCCTTCAGCAAGCCGCCGAAGATGACGGTCTCACCATCCCGCAGGCGGGCCATGGTCTTGATCTCCCGCTTGCCCAGGTCAGGGCGACCCGGCGTGGACCCGGACTTCAGGGTGGTTACAAGGCTTTCGATCTTGAGGTTGATCTCGCCATTGTTGTGGACCCGGGGTTCCACCTTGATCTTCACGCCCACATCCTCGTAGGAGTAGGAGGTCTGACCGACCCCGCTCAGCAGCGAAGAGGCGTTGGTGCCTGCTGTGGCGGTGGTGGGCAGGGACAGGGAGCTTTGGGTGGTGGAGATCTTCTCGCCTATGTTGACCTCGCCGGTTTCACCGGAGAGCACGCGCACGTTGGGGCTGGCCACCAGGCGCGCATCGCCGTTGCTTTTGAGGAAGTCCAGGGCGAGGTTGGGGAAGAGCATGCGGATGTCGGCGGTGTGGATCTTGGTGAAGCCGGAGTTGGTGTTCATGCCGGAGGTGTTGTTCACCGTGGTGGCGCCGATGCGGTAGGTCCCGGAGGTGTCTGTGGCATTGAGCACGGGCATCAAGCCCACTTGCTCCAGGCTGTTCTCGGTCACTTCCATGAGCTCGAAATAGACCATGACCTCGGCCTTGGGCTTGTCCAGGGTGCGGATCACCTGATCCACCACAGCCAAGTCCAGGGGCTTGGCCTTGACGATGAGGGCGTTCACCCGCTTGTCCATGTAGACCTTGATGAGGGCATTGATGGACGAGATGGTCTGCTTGAGGTCGTTGGGATCCGCGTAGGAGAGGTAGTAGGTCTTGAGGATCTGGTTCTCGTACTGGTCCCGGAACTGGGGCGTGTTCTTGAAGACCATGATGGTGTTCTTGTCGATGACCTTGTAGAACAGGTCGTTCTGAATCATGAGTGTGTCGAGAATGCGCTGGAAGGGCAGCCCCCGCAGGTCGATGGAGATGCTCTGATCCTGGAAGGACATGTGCGGAATGATGTTCACGCCGGAGGCCTTGCTGAGGGTCGCCAGGATCTCCCGCAGGCTGGTCTTCCGGCTGAAATTCAGATCGATGCCATCGATGGTGCGGGGGTTGAGCTGGACGGCATTCGTGGCGTCGGCTTTGACCTTCATGAGCTCCAGGTCATCGGCGGTATCAGCCTCTGCCCTGTCCTTGGCGAGCTTCTGCTCCAGCTTGTACAGCCAGTCCTGGGCCACCTGATTGTCCGGGTCCAGGATGAGGGCCTTGCGCACCTCGTTCAGCACCGTGTCCGTGGAGCCCCGGGCCTCGGCCTTGCGCGCCAGGTTCAGGTGGGATTCGGCGGCCCGTGTGGAGGCCCGCTGGATGCCGATCTTGGCCTTGGGGTTGGTGGGATCGTGGCGCAGCGCCGCCCGGTATTCGGCCACGGCGTCGTCGTAGCGCCCCTCGTCATAGGCCTTGTTGGCCTTGTGCAGGCTGCAGCCCAGTGCCAGGACAAGCACGGCCACGAGCAGGACACTCTTGCGGAGGAGGGCGAAGGATGAATTGGGCATCGGGGCGTCCTTCGGATCAGAATTGGTTCGTCGCCACGCCGCCGGTGGCCTCGCGGACCTCCAGGACCTGTCGCAGATCTGGATACTTGGTGCTCTGGAACTCCGCCCGGGTGTCGAGGACAGTCACCAGCTTCCAACCCTGGGGGGTCACGGAGCCCTGGACGAGGGTCAGGGGTTCCTCGCCCTTCATGAAGGCGCCGATGGTGCCGGATGGATCCCCCTTGAAGTAGCCCAGGTAGCGCAGGTCCTGGGGCCGGGTGGCAAAGTTGGCGGCTTTGGCCTGGGCCAGCTGCTGGGCCGCGAGCTGCTCGGCTGTGGGCGGCGGGGGGGGTGGGGGCACCACGACCTTCACTGGCGGTGGGGGCGGGGCAGGGGCCTCGAACATGAAGAGGTCTCGCTGGACCTTGGCCAGGGGCGGCAGCTGGCCGGCCTTGTCCAGGGCCGCCAGGTCGGGCAGTTTGCGCAGGCCCTGGAGCTGGCGGGCATCGAGGCTGACACCGGTCTTGGTGTCCACCGGACGACGGCCCTTGGGGGCATCGGAGCCGAACAGCGTGTAGGCCATGAAGCCGAGGACCAGGACCATACCCACCAGGGCCGCCTGGGTCTTGCGGTTGGTCCGCAGCTCGTGGCCCATGGCCTGGAAGTCGAAACCGCTGTTGGGAGCGCTCATGCCTCGCCCTCCTCAGCCGCGGGCGCACCGGCCTTGCGGAAGGCGCGCAGGACGATGTTCAGCCGGGCCCCTTCGGGGCTCTCCTCCAGGCGGCCATCCCGAACGGCGAAAGGCAGGCCCGAACCCTCCAGGTCCAGCATGAAGGCCTTGTGGTTCGCGTATATGCCCAGGGCCACGAACTCGACCTCGATGGCCTCCAGGTCCGTGCCCCGGGCTCCTTCCCGGCTGGGCAGGCCGTATTTCACGGACTGCAGCCGGAGGCCATTCTTCTTGGCCAAGGCATGCAGAGTCTTGCTGAGGTCCCACTGCAGCTGGCCGGCGCTGCCCTTGGGCAGGCGGGCCTCCAGGTTGGCCAGAGTGTCCTGCCCCCGGTGCAGGCGGTCCGCCAGCAGCTGGAGTTCCTGCAACTGCCGGAGCTGCTGGTTGCGGTTGGACTCGGCCTCGCGCTTGGATTTTAGTTTCTGGTTGAGCTGCTGGGAGGCGTCCGGGAGAAGGAAGAGGGCCACGCCCAGGCCCACGGCCGTAGCCAGGCTGCCGAGGATGAGCCGGAGGCGGCTCGTGCGGAGGGGACTGCTCATTCGGGGTCCCTCTCATCGTTCGGGCGGACGCGGGCGCGACCAGGGCGACGCCGGACCGGTTCCTCGGGGGGTGGGACAACGGGGTGGTATTG
>Ga0209697_10002656_pt1 | contig 25380 bp, 29 predicted proteins | sample AliMusrvi5mmetaG_FD_184115 | JGI IMG/M metagenome (GOLD analysis project Ga0209697, IMG submission 184115) | Freshwater lake bacterial and archeal communities from Alinen Mustajarvi, Finland, to study Microbial Dark Matter (Phase II) - Alinen... | ecosystem: Environmental > Aquatic > Freshwater...
GCGGCATAAAAGAAGCCTATCCAAACTATTTTGCAGATTCAACGGACTTTTTAAAACATTTATTGTTTATAACAAATGCACCTGTACAGCAAAGCTTTTTATCAGAATTACTTGGTCAATTTACAAAAGGGCTTTAAAGCTTTGTAGCAATTAGCCCAACCGTTTTTCTAGTCATAACGGAGGTTATATTAAGCTTATTATTAATCAAACCAATCTTCTAAACGCAAACCATCGATACGTGCAAACTCTTTGGTATTATGGGTTACCAAAGTTGCTTGACTGGCTAGAGCGGTACCTGCAACCATCATATCTAATGGTCCAATCGGCGTTCCTGCCTGTTCCAGTGTGGCTCTCACCTTTGCCGATATCGCTGCTTCATTTTCTGTAAAAGGTAAGATACGTACAACAGTGAGCAATTCATTTAATTGGCCCTACGTTTTTCAGGGGCTGTTGATTTGGCAATGCCCACTTGAAGCTCATACAAAACCACCGCTGGCAGGGCTATTTCATGGGGTAGTAAGCTAAATAAATGCTCAGCAACATCACACCACTATTTTTAAAAAAATAAATGGCGGTATTGGTATCTAAAGCGTACATCAAAAATTTTCTCTTGTGATATCTTGGCCCTCGCCTTTACGTAACTCGTCAGAAAATGGTACATCTTGCCATGTTCCAGCTAAAGCCTTAACGGAATCAGGCCATGAAGCGACGGTTTTTTCATCAATAATACGTTTTAACCATTGCTGGGCAGACAGTCCTGCTGTTTTAGCAGCCGTGTAAATTCTGGCTTCTGTTGTTTCGTCTATTTCTAATATCAGTTGTTTCATTGTTACCCCAAGATACTTAATAAACGGCTAACGCTAAGTAATGATCATTTTTTGTTGATTTTAAGCTAAATAAACAAGCTGCATTAAATTTAAAATACCACATATTTGATCAAATCCAATAATGGCTTTAAATACGGGTCAAAGACAATTAACTAACGAAACTCATCCTGCCCTTATAAAACCAAACAGCACCTAAAACTGCGCTGATTGGTTTTGCACCTTAAATTCATTTTTAACCTTTGTTATAGGGGGCTCAACAACAAAGGCAGAACTGCACTGCCCTTGTTATCCTGTGTCGGTCGGGATTTGCAACCCCGACTGAAACCTTTGGATGCTTCAATAGCTTTCCAATCGTGAGTAACGGGGTTATAAACCCCGTCACGCTTCATACAAACTCAGCTCAGGAATAAATTTAAAGTCTTTAGTATTCAAGGTGTAAAGTTCTAGATCATTGCTAATAGCTGTTGCAGCTATTAGCATGTCAGGTATTGAAGCTTTGTGACTGAGTGAATAACGCTGCATCAGTTTTATAAAAAGTGCAGAAATAGCATCGTTAAGTCCATAACAGTGACAAAGTGCTACATGTCTTTCAATTTTGGTGAGCTCTGCTTTATCTCTTGCCCCGTAGAACAATTCTGCTTTAGTGATTACACTGACACCAATATTGACGGGCCCAATGCCTTGCAGGTTTCGTATTACAGTAGGGTTGGTTTTATAAAATTCAATCAGGATATTGGTATCGCAAAGCACCCTCATTTATTATCCCGCCATGCCTTAGCACGTATAGATTCCTGATTGATATTGCTGTCTTCCCATATCCCTGCATAGCTAAAGAAATCAGTTTCAGACGTGACGGCATTGCTTACTATCTCTGTTACCTCGGAACTGGTCTCTTCTAACAAAATCACTTTAATTTTTTTACCGTTCCATGATTGTTGATTACTGGGTAGGTTAATTACACCATTATTGACGGTCGTTTGAAACTCAACAGCGTTCATTTTTAGCCTTTATTGGTTGGTGATTGATAACGTTAGCTATACTGTACATAAAATTTGTTTGGTTTACATGTACTTTATCAATGTTAGGCTTAGTTGTCGCCGAACAGTGCAAGAGTATCTTGAGCTTAAGCCAACTTACTCGATTTGGTTACTGGCAGAAAATCTATTAGTCGATGATAATGCCTATGTGCATCATTATAAAATGCGTGATGAACAAGACCAGACTTTAACACCGCACGGTGGCATTGGTTGTTGGAGTTAAAAAAGTTTAATTCAATTCAAGTTGAAACAGAAGACCAACGTTGGTTAAAATTCTTTAAAGACGGTGAGCGTTTAAATGATGAGGCCTTACCCGATTGGATGATTACTCAGGAGATGAAACAAGCCATGAGCACCACTCTCGCACCCAACTCTAAAGAACAAAAAAGACAAGCCATGATGCAGTTGATAAAGAAATGTGCTGCGTTACCTACGCTTGATGATCGTAGCCCTGAAGAAATATTAGGGCATCAGCAAAATAATATCGGTATTTGGGACGAACAATAATGGTTTTAGACTCGTCTGTAATCATAGCAATTTTACTTGCTGAATCAGACATGAGAACGAACAATTGTTTGCTAGCTAGTACCACTTGATTTTACCCAGTGAAGAAGAGCTACGCCAAGAACTTGAGTACGAGCGTAATGCGCTTCTCCGTTGAAAGCAATATCCATGATTCAACAACAAATCCAACGATACTAAAATAGTAATTTCCAAAACAGCAATATGTAATATCTGAGATTGCGTTAATTAATCAAGCGATAGATGTGAAGTAAATCAAGTCATTGAATACGCCGAGTAATATCAAAGTTCTTTTTCAAATCACTTACGTTACGTAGTCAATAGTGATCGTTACGTTTCCAACTGTATACGTAACGTAATCAATAGTGATCGTTACGTTTCCAACTGCAAACGTAACGTAATTAATAGTGATCGTTACGTTTCTAACTGCATACGTAACGTAGTCAATAGTGATCGTTACGTTTCTAACTGCATACGTAACGTAGTCAATAGTGATCGTTACGTTTCTAACTGCATACGTAACGTAATTAATAGTGATCGTTACGTTTCTAACTGCATACGTTACGTAATCAATAGTGATCGTTACGTTTCTTCTTGGAGAAACATTTAGTGTGGGTTGATATTTTTAACCCTTATAATGACAAAGAGTTTCTGAGTGACAAGTTGAGCATAGTTGATGTTAAAGCCCGGGATAGTCAAGATCGGCTTTATCAAATCGAGATTCAACTAACCAGTTATGCGCATTTACCGGCTCGGATTATTTATAACTAGGCGGACATTTATAGTCAGCAACTTAAAAGTGTTCAAGAGTATCTTCAGCTTAGGCCGACTTATTCGATTTGGTTACTGGCAGAAAATCTATTAATCGATGACAATGCCTATGTGCATCATTATAAAATGGGTTGGCGCTGCACTATGTCAAATATCGGAAATTATTACCACCTGCATTGATTTGTAGGGACTACCATACTCTGAGCATCTAGTAATGGCATATCTGTCACACTTTTATTTTCAGGTAAATTGGCAAATAACATTTTAGTTTTTAGGCAATCAAACATAAGCTCGAAAGACTACGAAGCTTCAGCCTAACATGTGTTATTATTTTAGTTAAATGAATACGCGACACACTCTTCGATTAAAATTATGACTACTCCTGTTGGCATCGCTCAGCCATCATACAACAAACCGCCCATAACCGAGGCGGTGATCGCGATGCATTTTTCCAAGCCTTTAGAATTGAAGTGGATTGAAGCTTTCGCTCGTAAGCATAACACTCGCTTTCCAAGGAATGAAGACATGTTTGAAATAAGCGCTTCGTTTAATGCACAGACCCATCAATCAGCTTCAAATACGAAAAAAATAGGGTACAAGCTTACCAGCGGTGACAATGCAAGAGTAGTGACTATAGTACCGAGCCAATTGGCTATTAGCCATCTAGCTCCTTATACAGATTGGGGTGAATTGTGTAGTGATGCGCGTCAGCACTGGACTACTCTTTCTAAAATAATGAAGAGCAAATCTTTGGGGCATATTTCTGCACGTTATATAAACCGCATCGACATTCCGATCAAGACTGATGGCAGCGTCGATATGCACAAGTATTTTAATCTAGGCTTATCACTGCCGTCTTACCTACAAACAATGGCGCTGCAGGCGTTTCAAGTCAATTGCTCTTTACACCATGCTAATGAACCATATTTGTATACATTGAGCATTGCCTCTACACCGTCCCCATTGATCGATTACCTATCATTCATAATAGATATTGATGTAGCGACCACCGGAACAGTACCGGCTGACGAAGATAAGCTGTGGGAACTTGTAGATTCTTTACAAAAACATAAAAATGATCTGTTTGAGTCATGTATCACAACTGAGACGAGGGCGTTATTCCAATGACCAGCCTGCAAATTTACTCCAATAAGACACCTATTCAAAGTTTAATAACCATTGCTCCCGATTCTTTAGCACTTCAGCTTACCCCAATAACCAGCCGAAAATTTATTGACTCAAGTAAGATGCCTGCTCAGAACTGGACTATTTTTGCCGGGCATTCTGAGCTTTCATCTTCACCTATCAAATTCCCTCATATTTCGCAAAGGGCATCTGATGCAAAAGTTAGCCGCTCTAACGTTCTTTCCTTGGAAGAGCAGCTCTTTAATAACGCTGCAGACCTCAAGATTGCACTATCCGAAATCACAATGCATCTTACACCCGAATGGCGTAAATTTATCCACAGGCAAATTGATTTTCTTCTCGACTTGGATAATTGGCAAGATGATGACTCGACGTTTATTCAAAAAACCACTTTCACGACTTTTTTGCGTTTCATCATTTTTACTAAGCCAACTCGATTGCCGAGCCTGGGTGTAGGCTTGACTGGTAATATTCTTGCGGCATGGTATGAAGGCAACCAGCGCGTTACTATTGAGTTCTTCCAGAAAGACCAAGCTGCCGCAACATTCGTAAAGCAAGGTATGCACTCTAGAGAAAGGGAGGCTCTTGCATGGCGTGGCAATGTCGCCGACCTTAAGTCGTTTATTGAACAGATCGGCATGATTGGATGCCTGTCAAGCATCTGACATAATATCTAAAGCACCCAAACAACGCCGTGTGCCTCCTGATGACCATGTCGCGAGATACTGCAATCCGCAGCGTGTTATACGTGACCCCAATACTGATACAATCAAGGGTGTGTTTCCGCAAGCTTTTGAACTTCGAACAAATAAAAAAGAACTATACCTTTCCACTCACTGGATGGAATCATTTTCGGAAGAGAATGATCTTCAGTTTCAGGGTGTTGTTGCAGCACTTCGCAAAAAGATGGAAGTAGTGAGACCTAAGGCGGCGATTGCTAAGCTCAATACTGGCTGTGTTGTCCGATGCGGTGCAATGCGGGGACTTGCTATTGAAATCCGTGACCGTTCTAATTCACACAATCCCGGTTATGCTGGAATTTATGGGATGCCGCTCGACAACTCTGATGACTTATTTCTTGCCCAACTCGCTGACGAGTGTTGTATTGAGGTTCGTGGTGTCGATGAAGTGACCGACGAATCTTGATTGCTAATCACTGAAAAATAGTAATTAACTCTTCCAAGTCCAACTTTTCCGTTCAGATACTATGTAAAATGAGTTTTTATTTCAGTCATGTAAATTCAGGTTTAACTATCCACTGTTCAAAAAAATTGTTATCACAAAGTATCACGATTTATTATCCCGCCATGCCATAACCCGTATGGATTCTTGATTGATATCGCGATTTTCCCATATCCCTGCATAACTGAAGAAATCAGTTTCAGACGTGGCGGCATTGCTTACTATCTCTGTTGCGTCAGAACTGGTTTCTTCTAATAAAATATCGTTATAAAATGTTGACAGGCGATGTTGCTGAACGAGTTCGAGCTCTGGTTCGTCAAGTTTGTGAGACCTTCGAGATAAGGATTGTAAGTGGGGTGGTTAGCAAAGATCATGTGCATATTTTGGTGAGTGCCCCGCCAAATATGGCTCCCAGTGAAATTATGAGGCGTATCAAAGGCAATACGGCAAGTCGACTGTTCGAAGAATTTCGTGATTCAAAATGGAACCACCAGAGCAACTTCCATTGAGTAAAGTCGTTGTTCATGTGATTGGAATGCCTTTGGATAAATGAAGCCGTTTAAAATTCAGAGGCTGTCGGAGTCTACAATGCTCGATTACTTTTTACTCTCTGGAAACTACTTGCTAGAATGGATCAAACAAGAGTCATTTTTATCGGTAATCATTTGAATATTTGATATACTGAATCAGGCATACAATTTTCTTGGTAATGATTATGGCAACAATTACAGTTGATACACATAAGTTTGTTCGCAAATTAGAAGAGGCCGGCTTTAATCAAAAACAAGCAGAGGGCTTGACTGAAGCAATGCGAGCAGCAATTGAAGAATCAGAACTGGTCACCAAGAAGGATTTACAGATTGAACTTGCCCCGATAAAGGCTGATCTTAATTTACTAAAATGGATGATGTGGGCTCTTATCGCTCTTGCCATCGCTAATTTCTCGAAACAATTCCTTTGATATCCTACCCCTACCTCTCCATAAATAGCTTAACCTTAAACTGTACCGTCTAACGTGGATAAGCTTAAAGAGTATTGATCTTGGCATATCTAAAGCAATCTACCGTATGATCATTGATCATTCCAATCGCTTGCATATAAGCATAGCAAATAACACTGCCGACAAATTTAAAACCACGCTTTTTTAACGCTTGGCTCATTTTTAACGACACATCACTAGAGACAGGAACTTCAGATGTATGACGCCAGGCGTTGTGTACTGTTTGACCCTTAACAAAGCTCCAGATGTAGTTATTAAAACTGCCATATTCAACTTGAATAGCCAAGAATGCCTGTGCATTTGTAATAACAGAGTGTATCTTTAAGCGGTTCCTTATAATCCCTGTATTTTCTAATAAAGCGCTTACTTTGTTATCATCATATCGAGCTATTAGGGTCGGATCAAAATTATCAAAGGCTATTCGATAAGCATCACGTCTTTTTAGGATGGTTGACCAACTCAATCCTGCTTGCGCCCCTTCAAGGGTTAAAAACTCAAATAACAATCGATCATCATGGATAGGCACACCCCATTCCTGATCATGATATTGCTCTTCTAATGGACTCGACAGTGCCCAAGCGCATTTAGTTTGCTTCATATAATTCCCTCCATAATCCAATTATTATAGTGAATTATATTCAGCAGCTTTTAAACAAATTAACTGGGTATATCGCCAGCCTTGTTTTTTATAAAAGTCTAAGGCGAAGCTGTTATTTTGATCGGCTAACAATTGCAGGCGCTTAAGACCTTGACTTTCCGACCAGTTAAACACTTCAGCCAAAAGGGATGACGCTACACCTTGCTTGCGGTAAGTGCAACTGACAATTAAATCTTCCACTATGCCTACAGTTCCCCCTTCAGCGGTTGAGATTAAAGTTTGTACACTACACATGCCGATAACTGCGTTGTTAACCTCTGCTACAAACACAGCGTCTTTTTGACTCGCTATCAACAAAGCTAAACCTGTTACCTGCTTTTCTTGATCAACCTGAAAATCCGCCTCCAGTGTGAACAACTCAGCTAACAAGACGACCAACTGCGGAATATCAGCCGTCGTTGCCAACCTAATCGTAACCATACAATCTTAACGCCGACGACGTTGAACTGTTTGTGGATCAACCGTTATCTGCCGATAAATCTCGACTCGATCACCTTCCTTCACAGTCGTCTCTAAAGTCGCTATCTTCCCAAAGATACCTACTTTTTGAATGCCTAAATTGATGTCTGGATAGAGTTTCAACACGCCTGACAGCTTAATCGCTCCCTCGACAGTACTATCATCAGGAACTTCTAAGCGCATCCATAATTGTCTATCCGCTTCTGCATAGCAAACACCCACATTCATAGTAAGTTCCCCTTGATTGATTAAGTTATTAAGTTTTAATCAGCTATCACTTCATCTAACACAACGACCGGCGCTTTTTTTATTGATGCCAACTTTTGATCTATCAAGCGCTTCCCAACAATCAGAAAAGCTAACATGATAAAGCCACCCGGTGGTAAAGCCATTAACAAAAAACCTTTGTAATTCGGTATCACCGTAATTTCCAGAAACTTAAACGATTCCCCCAGCAACAAGGACGCATTAGCGAATAAAGTCCCTGCTGAACTTATTTCTCTCGCGGCTCCCAATGCCACCAAGACTAAGGCAAAGCCCAAGCCCATCATTAAACCATCCCACAAAGCTTCTTTAACGGGCTGCTTTGAAGCAAAGGACTCGGCACGCCCCAATAAGGCGCAATTAGTCACAATCAGCGCAATAAATAAACCCAAGACTTTATATAACTCATGCGCCCAGGCATTCATTAAAATATCGACCAAGGTGACTAATGCGGCAATAAGCAACACAAAGATAGGGATACGAATTTCGCTGGGTATTAAATGCCGGGTAACTGAAATCAATCCATTGGAAGCAATAATAACCACTAACGTAGCCAAACCCATGCCTAAACCATTGGTGGCTGTACCCGTTACCGCTAGCAAAGGACATAAGGCTAAATTTTGACCAAAGACTATATTATTGTTCCAAATACCATCGGCGGCGATTCTTCGAAAAGATTCTGACATAAACATAATAATACCTTATGGATTAATGAGTTGTTCTTGATGCGCTTTAAAAAGCTGCAAGCCTCGATAAGTCGCTTGTACTGACTTACGCGGTGTAATCGTGGCGCCCGCAAATTGATCAAACACCCCCCCGTCTTTTTTAACTGCCCATTGTGCTGGGGTTAAGTTTTCTAAAGAGCGACCTACAAAGTTTAATATCCAGTCAGACTTAGCCACTTCAATCTTATCACCCAAGCCCGGTGTTTCCTTATGGTTGAGCACTCGTACACCTAATAATGTACCGTCTCGGTCAATGCCCATAATCATATTAATTGCCCCAGAATAGCCATCCGGTGCGATAAACTTAAAACAAACAGCGCTGACTTTTCCGGCTTTTTTAGCTAAATAAACCGTCGTTTCTTTCGCACCAACATTGTAATCGGCAGAAGGAATCGTTAAGGTGTCTTGCAGAATGTCATTGTCATAATAGGCAGCAGGTATGACTTCTTCCAGAGATTTTTTTAAATCTTCATCCAGTCGTTGTTGAATAGTGTCTTGGGTACTGCAATTAGTCACGCCTAACAACACACTCGCCAAGAGTGAGAAACCCGCCAAGATACCTGTTTGAAACTCTAACTTAGGTCTTAATCCTGCCAAATGACTGGGTTCTAGCCAGCTTTTTAAAAAAGCCTGATAGGAAAGAAGTTTTTTTTTCCAGTAATCAATAGTCTCTGGTTCCAGTTTCATAATTTACACTCTGACTTAAGCGATGATTAGCAATGTTCGGTTGCTTATGATTTGGTAATTTCAAGCGGCTTACCCTGACGATCCCGCCCATAAATACGCGGGCGAATATAATAATCAATCAAGGGTGTTGCCGAGTTCATTAAAAGCACCGCAAATGCCGCCCCTTCTGGATAAGCGCCCCAAGTACGAATGACAAAGATCAAAAAACCACAACCGGCTCCAAAAACAATTTGCCCCGTGGGCGTGTTCGGTGAAGTCACATAATCGGTCGCTATAAAAAATGCTGTCAAGATTAAACCACCCGAACTTAAATGCAGCATCGGACTGACGTAGTGTTGATCATCAATCAGATGAAAAATACTGGCGAAAATAGCAACCGTCAATAATAACGAAGCGGGAATATGCCATTGAATAATACCTTGACGTAATAACCATACCCCACCTGCACCTAATAAAATCACAGACGTTTCACTCAAACTGCCTCGCCCCCAACCAATGAAGTTTAGAAGTCCTGAATACTCTTTTAGACTTTCTGATAACAAATGATTTTGAGAGAATTCTGTTTTTATATAACCTAATATCGTTGCACCCGTTGTTGCATCCAAGTTGTCTATCCCAGAAAAAGTAATGTGCCAACTCTCAATAAGCCCCGGCGAGTTTGAAAAAAACAAGGGTGATACATTCGCCCACGTGGTCAGTTCAATGGGAAAGGAAATTAACAACGCCACACGGGCTAACATAGCCGGGTTAAACAGGTTTTGACCCAAACCACCATAGACTTGTTTGCCCAAAATAATAGCTAAAGCAGAACCGACAACCCCCACCCACCAAGGCGCCCAAGGTGGCAGCGTCATTGCTAATAACCAGGCCGTCAAGATTGCAGAACCATCCATGATGACAGGCTTAACCGCCCTACCCTGAAGCCGAATACAAACGGCTTCGAAAAAAATAGCCGATAGCACCGTAACAATGAACAAATTGATCGCTGGCCAACCAAAAAGCCACAATCCAAAGACCGTTGCCGGCATTAAAGCCAGCATTACCTGCCACATAATGTGACTTACACTGGCTTTTGCACCAATATGGGCACCACTTTTAGGCTTTATATTGACCATCATACTAAAGTCTCCTGTGCCGCTTCGGCTTCGGCTTCTGCTGCCGCAGCAGCGGCTGCCTGCTCTGCTTTTATGCGTTCTCGTTCAACTTTTGCGGCTATTCGAATTCTTTCTTCTTCCTCTTGTTGTCTGGCGATGCGTTCCATACGGGCATTACGATCATCCATCAAACGCTTAGTTTGTTCAGACTTATGCTGGGCTTGTTGTCTTGCAACTACTTCACCCGAGGCATATTTAAAATACTGTACCAAAGGAATATTTGATGGACAGATATAAGAGCAGCATCCACAACTGATGCAATCTTTTAAACCTAAATCAACGGCGGCATCCAATTGATTCATACGAATGTTATTCGCCATGTCCAACGGTCTTAAACCCGCAGGACACACCGTAACACAACTCGCACAACGGATACACGGTTGCACATCGGTACTCTTAAGTTCGCTTTCGGTTAACGCTAACACGCCACTGGTTGCCTTAACAGTGGGTAAACCTGTATGAGGTAAAGCATCCCCCATCATCGGCCCACCCATAATAATCCGGGCAGTCTGCTCTAAATCAACTTCACAAAAGGCAAATACTTCCGAGATGAGCGTACCTAAAGGAATTTCAACATTCATGGGGCGCCTAACCGCGCCACCCGATACGGTCACCACTCGACTCACTAAAGGTTGACCCTTCCGAATCGCGTTATGAACAGCATGAGCTGTGCTTATATTGTGAATAGTCACGCCAATTTCTGAAGAACGACAACCGACGGGCACTTCTTTACCGGTAACATAACGAATCAATTGCCTGTCCCAACCCATAGGGTAACGGGTTGGAATTTGTATTACCTCAATGAGTGGATAAGGTCTTGCGGCGGTTTGCATGGCATAAAAAGCTTGTGGCTTATTATCTTCAATCGCCACTACCGCACGGTCAGATTCCATACCGTGTAACATCAAACGGACACCGTCAATAATCTGATCAGCACGCTCTTGCATTAAACGATCATCACAACTTAAATACGGTTCGCATTCAGCCCCATTGATGATTAAAGTATCAATACTATTTTCACGCCCCATGTTCAACTTAACGGCGGTCGGAAAGGTAGCGCCGCCTAAGCCGACAATACCAGCCGCTCCAACACGTAAGCTAATATCCTCGGGTGTTAATTGAAAAGGATCATCGACGATTGGAGGCTTAATCCATTCATCCTTACCATCTGTTTCTAACACAATCATCCGAATGGGCAACGCCGAAGGATGGGGTGCCGGATATTCATTAACATCAAGAATAATGCCCGAACTAGGGGCATGCACTGGAGAAGATATAAGACCTTGACTGTAGGCTAATAATTGTCCTTTAAGGACTTTATCGCCGACTCGAATCAGCGGTTCTGCTGGTTTACCGACATGCTGTTGCAACGGAATGTACAGCGTTTTAGGTAACGGAAAGGTAGAAATAATTTTATCGGCAGACGTTAGCTCTTTATACCCTTCAGCATGAACACCACCTCGTATCCGTGGCTTTGTAAAGAAACTTAACATACCGCACCCTCTGTTTTACTTTCGTCAAATACTACGATCGGCTTATTCCAACGCCAGTTACGTAAAGTGACTTCAACAGGGTGCATTTGTAAGCACTCGGTTGGACAGACTTCAACGCATTTTTTACAGGCTATACACGCATCGGCAACGACGGCGTGAATCTGTTTTGGGGCACCAACAATAGCATCCGTTGGACACACTTTAAAACAGCGCGTACATCCGGTACAAGTAGCCTCACTGACTCTGGCTACCAATAGCTCCGGCTCTTTTACCGCACTTAGATCCAGATCCAAACCTAACAAGGCCGCAATTTGTTCCGCTAAGGCACTACCACCCGGTGGACATATTGTTGCAGGGGCTTTACCTTCAACCAAAGCTTCAGCGGCGGGCCGACAACCAGGGAAACCACATTGACCACATTGCGACCCAGGCAAGATAGATTCTATTTCATCAAGAATAGGACTACTTTCAACTTTTAAATACTTGCCAGCGATACCCAATAATAAGCCTAAAACTAAGCCTAATAAGGTTAAACAGACTATTGCAGATAACACATACATGGCTAATTTCCTGTCACATCTTTGTATTAAGACCCGCGAACCCCATAAAGGCCAGCGATAAAATGCCTGCAGTAATAAAGGCAATGGGCGTTCCTGCAAACAAAACCGGCACTGCCATTAATGCTAAACGCTCTCGCAATCCAGCAAACAGCACCATCACTAACGTAAAACCAACTGCCGAACCAAACCCGAAAATCATACTTTGCATAAAGCCATAATGTTCTTGAACATTTAATAGTGCAACACCTAACACAGCGCAATTGGTAGTAATCAGTGGTAAAAAAATACCCAGTATCTGATAGAGAACCGGACTTGTTTTATGCACCACCATTTCAGTAAACTGCACAACGGCTGCAATCACCAATATAAACGCTAGGATACGCAAAAACTGGATATTAAAAGGTGCCAGGACAAAATGTTCCAGAATCCAACTTGTCATTGCCGCCAAAGTCAACACAAAGGTCGTGGCTAGCCCCATACTTAAGGCTGAATCCAACTTTTTTGATACGCCCATAAAGGGACACAAACCTAAAAATTTAACGAGAACGACGTTATTAACTAAAGCCGTGCCCAACAAAAGCAACAAATATTCACTCATCACTATTCATCCATACTACGTAGGGTAATTGTAAATAATAAGCTTTATCTTGCATCATTTATGCCAATCTGGTTATTACCAGGTGATTGCCATTCTGTACTAAGAATATCTGGACTTAGTTAACTAATACACGACTGAAACACTGTTGTAAGTAACACATACTGACAGTTATAAAAATAATTATGTCGCAAACCTTACAAAACAGATATTCTATGGGGCGAGTGGTTGCTTATTTTTTATTGTGTGTGGGTTATTAATTACAATCTTAGATAGCATTAAAAAGTACATCGTTTTAGCAGGCATAATTTTTGCTCTACTAATGTAAATCTCATCCCTAACTCGGTCTTAATTTTATGAACAAAAAGTCATTACACTACTTAAGGATGCATACCAATATGGAAAGTGTCATAAATGAATTTTCGCCACACTTTCAAGGAGACGGAAAGCTGATTGGTAATGACGAAAAAATACCCTACGATTTATTTGTCGAGACGGTTGAGCAGGCTCCCATCGCCATATCTATCACGGATAAAAAATCGAATATTCTTTATGCCAATAAAGCGTTTTCTCATGTAACCGGCTACCAAATAGCCGATATTCTCGGGAAAAAGGAATCTATACTCTCCGATAAATCAACACCCAGAGAGGTCTATTATGATTTATGGCATACCATTAGCAGTAAAAAAATATGGCATGGGACACTGTGTAATCGACATAAATTAGGGCATCGCTATCTGGCAGACTTAACAATAGCCCCTATGCTCAATGACCAAGGAGATATTACTCATTACATAGGCATGCATAGAGATATCACTCAAGTTTATGAATCTGAAAAAAAGATCAATAATCATAAATTACTGGTTGAATCTGTTATCAATTCCTCACCGATGGCAATGGTCGTTATCGATGATCAAGACCGTGTTATCCTGGACAATCACATGTATAAAGCCCTTATTAGTGATCTTGATAAGCGTGAACCCGCCACCTTTTTCTTACATTTATTACGTGATGTCATGGGAGACTCGTGGCAGCAAATCCAAACCAGACAACTAGGCTTTAGTAACCATGAATTTAAAGTTGAAGGTAAAGGAAATAAAAAGAGTCGATGGTTTTCATGTGCTGGTAACTGGTTTATTGAAAATGAAGTCAATGCTGACGCTTTCTTCGACAATGCTTCCAAACAGTATTTGATACTGACTATCTCGGATATCACAAAACAACGTCGACAAATGCAAGAATTACATCTTCAGACCTTAAAAACCATTATGTCTGAAGATGAGCGAGTACGAAGTCTGCGAGAAACGCTTTTAGGAGCGATGCACCAAATACAGATGCCTATGAACCAAATTAAAGCAGCTGAACAGATTTTTAGACACAAACGTGATAACCAGTATGATGGTTTATTACAAAGTTTATTGCAGATTCAACAATCCGGTGACGAAGCGATTGCTATGATGCAAAAATGTATTCCTGAAATTATTCAAACTGCGGTTATTCCCATCAATCTCAATCAAATTCTTCATGAGGTGCTGTTATTGTGTGACCAACGTATTTTAGAAGCGGATATCGATATCCATTGGCATCCCTTATTTACCTTACCTACGCTATTAGGTTCTGAAAATCGCCTGCGGATTTTATTTAAACAACTTATTGATAATGCCATTGATGCCCTCATTAATCACTCTAACAGCTCAGAACACCGCATCAAGATAACCACTGATGCTGATATTGATCTGATTTATGTGTTAATTGAAGACAGTGGCCCCGGTATTCCCTTTGAAAAACGCACAAAAGTATTTGAACCCTTTTACACCACTCGCCCAATGGGAAGCAATCAGGCGGGTATGGGCTTAGTCATGGCTAAAGAGATTGTTAATCAACACCATGGCTTAATTGAAATAGACCCCACTTATAACCAAGGCTGTCGTTTTAAAATCAGCTTTCCTAGGTATAAAAATAATGTAGGGAGATTAGCGTGATGCTAGAGCGTACACAACTCGTTGAAGCTGAACTGGATACGTTGTACCTGATCAGTCAGGTACTTAATAGCACTCATGATTTGCATGCAAAATTACATGCTGTGTTAGAAATACTGCATAAAAGATCAGGCATGTGTTCAGGCATGATCACCCTGAAAGAAATCGAGAATAATAGTTTAATTGTCAGTATTGTTCACAGCGATAGCAATGACAAGCTCAATCCATCCGTTCGTTATAACCCCGGCGAAGGCTTAATGGGCGCTATTCTTGATGCCGGCTCAACGATTGTGGTTGAAAAAATATCTGAAGAGCCTCGCTTCTTGGGTCGCTTGGGTTTATATGATGCTGACCTACCTTTTATTGGCTCACCTATCTATGTAGAAGAAGGTGATACCATTGGTGTATTAGCCGCTCAACCCAATAATAATCAATTCTTGGGTGAACGCTCACGTTTTATGGAAATGGTCGCTAATCTAATTGCTCAAAGCGTTAAAATGTTGCGTATCATCGAACGTAAACAGCGCCATTTACTTAATGAACGAGACCAACTTAAACAGGCTTTAATTAAAAACTACAGCTTTGAAAATATCATCGGTCATTCGGCACCCATGTTAAAAGTGTTTGATCTAATCCGTCAGGTTGCAAAATGGAATACGACCGTTTTAATTCGTGGCGAGTCGGGTACCGGTAAAGAAGTGGTTGCCAATGCAATTCACTTTAATTCTGGCTGTGCGGGTGGACCCTTTTTAAAATTGAATTGTGCAGCCTTGCCAGATACCTTATTAGAATCTGAATTATTTGGTCATGAAAAAGGCGCCTTTAGTGGTGCTATCAATCAACGCAAAGGCCGTTTTGAACTCGCTGATAATGGTACCTTGTTCCTGGACGAGATTGGTGAGATTTCTGCCTCATTCCAGGCCAAATTGTTGCGAGTGCTACAAGAAGGTGAATTTGAGCGCGTCGGGGGAACCCAGACGATAAAAGTCAATGTGCGTATTATTGCCGCAACCAATAGAAATCTTGAAGAAGAAGTCACCGAAGGAAAGTTTAGAGAAGATTTGTATTATCGATTGAATATCATGCCCATCAATATGCCACCTCTACGCGATAGAACTGAAGATATTCCTGAATTATCGGATTTCTTACTCGGCAGGATTTCAGAACAACAAGGAGGCCGCCCTCTTGAAATTAAAGAAAGTGCCATCCGCATTTTAATGAAACATGATTGGCCTGGTAATGTAAGAGAATTATCGAACCGTTTAGAACGTGCGGCCATTATGAGTCCTAACGGCATTATCGATCGTGACGTGATGGTAAATACAGGGCTTGAAGACGTTGTCACTCAGGCAGGACTTACCATAAAGCACCAAAAACCAGCTACTATTGATTTTAATGATGAAAATATGGATGACCGTGAACGGGTCATCGCTGCCCTGGAGCAAAGCGGTTGGGTTCAAGCTAAAGCAGCCCGCTTACTTAATATGACGCCTAGACAAATTGCCTACCGTATTCTGACTTTAGATATCACTATGAAGCAAATTTAACCTTACGGAGTTCCTATGACTATTCTTTATGTACAACACGATTATGCCGTTTTTGGCTTTGGTGAAACCCAGCAAGAAGCCATTGCCATGGCCGCCCAATGGCTAAATAATGAAGAGGGGAAACAAGGCTGTTCAATTGAATATGCAGAAAGCTTATTAGTCGGTGATGCAAAACCCGGTCAAATGACCCTCTATGTCACCGATGAAACTATCCCCCCTGATGCTGAAAATTGGGGTGGCGAAGAATTACTTGACTGGTATTATGATGTGGCTTAAGTCCCTCTTCCTACAGATTTTACACTGACCAAACGACTGACCTTTATGAGCTTTTTGCAATGCCTTTAATGCATTGAGAAAGCTCTGCTCATAGTCACTACCGTCTTCTTTAAGTATTGCTCTTGCCCGCGTAAATAAGTCATTTGACGCGATGCATCCAATACAGCCAAGCCTTCATCGAGAAGAGCTAGGTGTAACTTACGGCGATCTATCAGATCAATATTTTTTTTATTATACTTTGGAATAAAAAAGGCGGGGATATTGATTTTTTTTTAAAAAATCCTTGCCTTTAAATTTAAAACAACAATTAACTCTTGAATATCTCTTATCCGTAGAGTGCGATACCAAAGTTGATTTGTTAGTTAAAACCCCAGACCAATACTTGTTACAATATTACTGAATGTCCACTGAACACTGCCCCAGTTTCATTAAGCGCAACACCTGTTAATTGCACTAAAGTATCCCCAGTAGTCAATGCAGTACCTGCCGTATGCGCTTGCTCAACCAGGTATGTGTTGCCATTAAGATCAAACCATGCAATTTGATGTTGAGCTAAGTCTGCACCTTTTACCTGTAATGCGCCATTAACCCAATCCGCTAGGTTAGTAGAGCCACTTTTACCGCCCGCAGCAATCATATTGGCACTTGTAATGACCGCAGCTTGAAAGCTTGTTGCATCATTAATTGAGATAGTATCACCGTGCAAAACACCTGAAAGAGTATCCGGTGTTGCAACAGTACCTAAGCCACTGGCATCAATTGTTTTAGTCGGTGACGCAGTCACTAAAGTAGAGCCGTTGGTTGCTGTCGCAGGTACAACATAGGCTGAGAACTTCTCCACGTTTTGGGTGCCAGACAACAGTCCATATTGTCCTGCGTTAGCTACGAAGACATTGCCATTGCTATCAGTAACCACGTCGTTGGGGTTATTCATACCTGTCGATATCGTTCTTAGTAAAGTGCCGCCGACTGAGAACTCTTCAACGGTGTTATTACCGGCATTGGTTACATAGAGATTGCCGTTGTTATCTGTTGATAGGCTACTAGGTGAAGAAATACCAATGCTTAGCGTATTTATCAACGTACCATTAGCTGAATACTCTTGAACTGTATTAGAACCACTATAGGCCGCGTAAATATCTCCCCACTTATCGGTCGCCAGGTTTTCGGTCGCCGGGTTTATTGCTCCTACTCCTAAGATTGAGCCATAATTGTACGTAGGCAATTGAATATTCAATGTATTAATTAAGGTTCCACTGGACGAAAACTCTTCGACTGTTGCACTATAAGCACCATTCACATAATTAATCTGAGAATTAGCCACAAACACATCACCATTGCCATCAGTGACCACACCTACAGGTGTATTTATTCCAGTAGTCAGTGTTCGAAGTAGAGCGCCAGAAGCAGAGAACTCCTCAACAGAATTCGGCGTATTATAAATGTAGCCATTTTGATTGGTAGCGTATCCATTTGCCACAAATACATCACCATTAACATCAGTCGCTATACTGGTTGGATTAACCACACCATTATGAAGTACATGTAATAGGGTGCCTCCCGCTGAAAATTCCTCAACGGTATTTGTTGACGTATAGACACCTGTTAATGGGTTCTGACTAGGGCCATTAGCCACAAAAACATCACCTTTTGCATCGGTAACAATAGCACTTGGAGCAAGAATACCCGTTGATAAGGTTCCAATCAACTGACCATTAGCCGAGTATTCTTGTACTCGATTATTTCCTAGTTCGGCGATATAAACATCTCCTTGTGCATTAGTGGCAAGCACCGAGGGTGATTTAACATTTAAGCCTGATCCAGTAGGAGCTAACCCACTGCTAATAGTCCAAGTAGCTGCACCGCCATCTGAAAGATTTAAAGTAAACGCTGTGCTTGTGGTAGAAGACGCTGCTTGTGTGGGTGTAAATGTTAGCGCATTGAGTTCTGATTGAAGTGTGGCAAGGCTAGTAGCTGACAAGGTGTAACTCACATTATTATTGTTGTCATAACTACCATAACTCAGAGCATTACCCGTAAGTATGCCATTGTCGGCATTAAAAGTAATAGTCGCCGATAAAACTTCATTGGCAATGGTATCAGTGATCACTACATTAGCAAATGGATTAAGCGAACCCGTGTCGACCAATTGACCATTAGTCGTAACGCCTGTCATGCTGATAGGTGTTGACACAGTAACGCCCACCAAGCCTGTTTTACTAGTCGATGAGGCCGAATCTGAATAACTGACAATGATGTTATCAGTACCATTGCTACTGTTGTTATCAATTAAAGCACTGATGGCGGCATTGATAGTAGCTACCGACCCAGTCAAGCCCAGCGTTGTCGTATTAGCACCGTTGATAATCAAGCCTTTAAGAGCTGCGACATTTAACAAGCCTTTTAAATCAGTAAAGGTTGCCGTTACGTTACTTGAACCTGCAGAAGGGTCAACAATAGATATATCGGTAATCAAAGACTGTGCACCTGCATAAATACTATGTGCACTACCCACATTAATAGTAGGCTGAGTAATGGCTGCCGCCGTCACAGTGACTTTAGTAGAATTATCAGTTACCGTACTAGCGATAGGATTTGCAGAGAACTTTTGTACATTGCCATTACTGGAATTGTAAATATAAACATTGCCTAAAGAGTCCGTTGCCAGATTGCTTGTGTTTCCATTGCTTGTTGTGTTTATTGTGCGAAGGAGTGTGCCTGATGCCGAATACTCTGTAACGGTATTACTATTGTTACCATTCGCCACATAAAGATTTCCACTGGCATCGGTTGCAAGGTCTGAAGGATAAGAAATGCCATTACTAATGGTTCTGAGTAGAACACCTGAGGCGGAATACTCTGTTACCGTATCAGAGTTCCCAACAAACAAATCACCACTGGCATCTGTGACTAAGCTATAGAGGGAGGACATACCCTTGGTGATAGTCTGTGTTAAAGCACCGCTAGCTGAATATTCGGAAATACTGCCGCCGTATAGATTTGCCACGAATACATTTCCACTATGATCAGTGGCTACTACGGTGCCATTACTCATTGCAGTTCCATTTGTAAATGTACGAATTAGTGCTCCAGATGAGGAATACTCATTAACGCTACCGCCATGATTAGCTGCAAACAAATCCCCATTCAAGTCTGTTGTTACATAATCAACTGAAGTAGAAGAATTGGAACTCCCATTTGTAATCGTCCGTAGTAGCACGCCTAAGGGTGAAAATTCTGTAACGGTATTGGCTGATGGATTGGCAACAAATACATCACCTGACGCATCTGTGGTGATGTCTTTTGAATTGCCGTATATATTTTGACTGGTGACTGTTATGGTTCTAAGCAAATTACCCGTTGAGGAGTATTCTGTTACCCCACTGCCAAGCACAAATACATCACCACTTGCGTCAGTTGCAAGTCCATTGCCCGCTCCTGACATAGGTGATAATGAGTAAATTGGGGTTGCCCCAGCTCCTGCTAATCCTCCATTAACACTTAAAGAAAAGTTGGTTGTTACAGTAGCGCCGGCAGCCACTTGATGAAGATGTGGTGTAAAAACAAGGGCACTTAGTTCAAGTTGTAATTGCACTGGAGTCGCCGCCGAAAGCGTATAAGTAATGATACTGCCACTCATTGAACCTATAGAAAGCCCCGTGCCCGATAATGATCCATTCGCTGCTGTATAAGAAATGGAGGCCGATACAAGGTCTGAGCCAAAAGCATCATTCAAAGCCAACGAGCTAAAGGGCTTAAAGGTGCTGATATCTAAAGACGTTCCATTAGTTGTTTGACCACTGAAACTAATGGCAGACACAGTTACATTCTGAGTACCTGTTGCATTGAGTTGAGTACCCGTATCAGTTGCTTGAATAGTGAGTGTATCAGTACCCGTGACACTATCCGCATCCTTCAAAGTCGCCAAGGCCGCATTAACCACCGCCAAGCTACCCGACAAAGTCAGATGATTAGTTCCACTACCTGTTTGTGTAAGACCAGTTGCGGTATTAGCGCTTAAAAGTCCATAACTATCACTGACTACGGCAGTAATAATTGATGAGCCTGCGGAAGTATCAGTTAAAGATATGCCATTCAGTGTAGTGGGCGTGTTGGCTATTAATGTTTGAGTACTACTTACATTAACAACAGGAGCCGATGCTACGGTAACACTCAAAGAATTGCTGCCGGTTTTATTAGTGCCCATATCGGTGGCAACGATAGTAATAGTATCACTACCTAAGGTGTTATTGGTTTCTGTCAAAGTGGCCAGTGCCGCATTCACTACACTTAAAGTCCCCGTCAAACTCAAGCTTTTGGTACCATTACCTGACAGACTAAGTCCGGTGGCAGCAGTCGCGTTGAATAAACCTTTTGAATCGGTAATCACTGCGGTTACAGAGGAGTTTGAGGCAAATAGATCGGTAATGGATAGTCCACTAATGGCTGTGGGTTGGCCTAAAGCAACACTTTGAGCATTGCCGACATTAACAGTGGGGGCTGTAATAACAGCCGCCGTCACGGTTACTTTAGTCGAGGAATCCGTTACACTGTTGATAGTAGGAATTGGTGCGTATTTCTGAATGCCTCCAGTGTAGCTTCCATTGTAGTTTGTGCTAGCTACATAGAGGTTACCGATAGCGTCGGTAGAAAGTAGGCCCGAGGTATTCAAAGTCCTTAATAAAGTTCCTGACGCTGAATATTCAGTAACCGTGTTGTTATTATTGGCTACATAAACATCGCCATTGATATCTGTCGCTAAACTGGAAGAGTTTGATATGCCTGTCGAAATCGTGTTTAAAGAAATACCACCTGATGAATACTCAGTGACCGTATTACTACCCGAGTTAGCAACGAATAAATTGCCACTCGCATCTGTGGCAATGGCTGTTGGACTTGATATGCCACTGGTAATCGTGTGCAAAGACACACCAGAAGCGGAATACTCAACAACAGTATTGTTAGCTGATGAGCTTGCTATAAAAATATCACCCTTTGCATCGGTAGTGATGGCACTTAGAGTATATAGGTTAGGAGGAGTGATAGTCTGAACTAGAATACCTGAAGCTGAATACTCAGTGACTGTACCCGAGTTAGCAACGAATAAATTGCCACTCAAATCCGTTGTCATTAGATATGCCGCGTTGGATGATGAGGATAAATTAATCGTATTTAAAAGCGCCCCCGAAGCGGAGAATTCCTTTATTGACGCTGAATAAGGGTAAGAAGAGATGTCAACACTCGATACATAGACATTATCATTAATATCCGTGACTACATTTATGTAATTACTACTACCACCAGACAATGTTTGTAAAACCGCGCCCGATGCAGAGTATTCAGTGATCGTAGCAGTAGTAGAAGTCGAAACAAATACATCCCCTCTTGCATCGGTGGCTAATGCGTTAACAGACCCACTCAACGTAACTGAGCTTGCAGGGCTATTGTTTGAACCTACACCACTCACATTCAAAGTAAAATTGGTGGTCACCGTTGAGCCAGATGCCACTTGATGGGTTGTTGGGGTAAATATCAGACCATTGAGTTCTTGCTGCAAGGTCGCTTGAGATACGGCTGATAAGCTATAGCTAATCACTCCGGCACTGCTAGTACCTACTGATAAACCAGTGCCACTCAAGGTGCCATTAGCCGCTGTAAATGAGATGCTGGCACTTAAGTTATCGGCTGTAGACACATTGTCAGTCAAAACCGTTGCGCTAAAAGGCTTGAACGTAGCCATGTCTGAAATGGCGCCATTGGTCGTCAAACCACCCAACGTCACAGCTGCTACTACTGTTTCTGTCATGCTTGCCGTTGCGTGAGTGCCGGCCGCAGTGTCGGTATAGCTTATAGTCAGATTATCACTGCCGACGCTGCTATTGGCATCAACCAAGTTAGTTAAGGCTGTGTTGACGGCATTTACTGAACCAGAAAGTGTAAGATTATTAGTGTTGGCGCCAGTAACACTGAGTCCAGTGGTTGCTGTGGTGTTTAATAAGCCCGTTTTATCTGAAATATTGACGCTGACGGTAGCTGATCCCGCTGAAGCATCATTAACGGCTAAACCGCTGACAAACACTGATCTACCCGATACAAAACTGCTGCCAGTACCTGTAGTAATGGTTGGGGCGGTAATGGCTGCGGCGGTGGTCGTGACGGTTGTGGTGGTATTGTTAAGGCTAGTAACGGGAGGAATGGGTGAATACTTTTGTGTGCTGCTACTACCTGCCACATAGAGGTTGCCGGCGGCATCGGTAGAAAGAATACCTCCTGAAGTATTCAAGGTTCTTAGTAAAGTACCTGAAGCTGAGTATTCGGTAACAGTGTTGGAATTATTCAATGCACAATAGATATCGCCGCTTTTATCTGTAGCCAAGCTCGATATATATCCGTAATTTACTCCAGTAATCGTGCGTAATAACGTCCCTGTAGATGAGTATTCAGCTACTACTCCTTGATAAGTCCCTACAAAAAGATCTCCATTGTTATCAGTCGCCATACTTACTGGGCTAATGCCACTAAGAGACATAGACAGTGTCCGAACTAGAGTACCTGCACTTGAGTACTCAGTGACAGATGAGTTAGTGTAATTTGCGACAAACACATTGCCGCTGGTATCGGTAGTTAAAAATAAAGGCTTATTTGCACTAGCAGACGTTTGAATGGTATGAAGTAAGCTACCTGACGCTGAATATTCAGTAACGGTCGCATTACCGTTGTTAGCCACAAAAACATCACCACTGGCATCGGTCGCTAAATTAGAAGGGCTAGAAATACCAGTGGCAAGCGTGCGTAGCAGTGTGCCTGCTGAGGAATATTCAGTGACGGTATTACTGGTGCCGCCATTGGCAACAAAGAGATCGCCCGACGCATCAATAGCTAAGGTTTGTGGGTTGTTAATCCCGTTAGTTGGGGACAGTTGATTTAAAAGTAGGCCGGCTGCTGAGTATTCATTGACGTTATTGCCTGTGGCATTAGTGGTATACATATTGCCGCTAGCATCGACCACTAAACTGTTGCTGGTACCAAATTGAAAAGTTTGACTAGGTGTTAATCCAGCTCCTGCTAATCCAGCGCTGATGTTTAACGTAAAGTGAGTTTGTACGGTGGTGTTAACCGCAACCTGATGTGGAGTGGGTGAGAAGACGAGTGCATTAAGTTCTTGCTGTAACTGTGCCGGATTAGTTGCCGAAAGCGTATAAGTAATATTTGCGCCGGAAGTAACGCCCGATGAAAGCCATGTACCAGAGAGTGTACCATTAACCGTTAAAAAACTGATGGTGGCACTTACCGCATCAGTGCTAAACGTGTCATTAAGTTTTAGAGTTCCAAAAGGTTTTATATTACTAACATCTGATACTGTGCCATTTGTAATTTGTCCTGAAAGTGAAATTGTCATAGCGAACTTTGCCCTAATAGAAGAAACTGAAATTAATGACTCATCGTTCGCTCATTTTTTCTATAAGCGAACGGTGAGTAATGAAATAGTTAATAGAATGTGTCAAGATTAAATTATCACAAATTAATTACCTTGACAATTTTAATCATTAAAGAGCCATTTGCGCTGTAACGCTTTCCAGATTCACTGGCGAAAAAGGGGTGAGTATTTCGTCTCAAAATATTTTTTTGGTCGACTCGCAAACACGGCATTTCAAAATAAGCGGGGTCATATATGGTCTGCCCGGGGGATACTGTATTCTATATTTGTTAATGGCAAATAAAAAACAGTTTTTATTATGGGCTTTATATTAGACATTAAGCTTGATAATGAACGACTGCTCTTGAGCCATGTTTTTTGATTTTAATAGGGGAAATGCAAAAACCCACAAACAAAAAAGGCAGGATTCTCACCCTGCCCATCTCTCCAACGCCTTCTACAATCCTCTCTAATTCACAACAATACTCAACAAATTACTCCAGGCGCCCAGCCCATTGCCATCAACACCCCGGATACGCAGCCAATAAGCCTGCCCCGGTATCAAATCCTGCAATAAGATATTCACGCCACTTGTAGAGGTAATCGCATGCAGCCAGTTACTCTCAATCTTAGGATCACCCAGATTGATCTGTACATCATACGCACCCGCACCCGTCAACTTGCTGACATGAACATCCAGAGTGCCACTGATAGCGCCCTGATTAACCTGAAAATTGTCAGGGGCTGGTAAAGGATCACTGTGTTGATTGTGAATAACATCATGACGTAAATCATAGCCGGTTGTAGCCAGAATAGCCGTATCACCCTGTGCCACCAATTCCAGATAGGGCGCTAGTTGTTTAAGCAATGCAGTCAAAATGACCCTTGTACTATTACGCAAGGCTATTTTTTGAGTATCTTTGCTTAAAGACCCGAAATAGGCCGTCTGGTGATCATTAGGTGATTTCCGGAAATTAATTTACCCATTAGATGGGTCGAATCAAGATGTCCCATTTGGGTAGGATTGGGTTACGTTCCAGTCTGGCTTCAATCGTCCGCATCGCTACTTTGGACAGTGAAA